>Ga0207988_1000006_pt1 | contig 136193 bp, 126 predicted proteins | sample ETNtaG_11_FD_185773 | JGI IMG/M metagenome (GOLD analysis project Ga0207988, IMG submission 185773) | Marine microbial and viral communities from oxygen minimum zone, Eastern Pacific Ocean - ETNP201310SV74 (SPAdes) (version 2) | ecosystem: Environmental > Aquatic > Marine > Oceanic ...
ATCCAGCCATGGGTGTCACCGAGCAGCAGAACCTTCATTTCACCACTACGACATCAGGATCATCTGTATCGGCGTGTTGTCTAACGTCGTCCCTGGGCGAAAGACTCATTATTCGTACACCCGGTTGGGTTACAACCGTCACGTCATCGCAGAAAACTGTTTTGAAAGATGGACCCCGCTCAATCAACAATGTGATACACGGGGGCTTTTTCCATAGTCCACTCTCCGGACTCTTGGTCGTAATGGGATAAGGTAAAGCAGTGCCAATCGGTATCATCCAGTTTTGGATGATCGGCGCGATAGTAATACCCGGGCCAACGGGTCTCAGTGCGGAACATTGTGTGGTGGGTCACTGATTCAGATGCCAGAACCCGGTGCTGTAGCTCCCAGGCCCGTTGCAGTTGGTGAAGATCTTCCGCCGCGAGATGGTCAAGGTCGTCTTTCAGCATGTCCAGCAACTCTAATCCACGAGTAAGCATTGGCTCGTTGGTTATATAGTTGGCACTGATACCGCCGCAATACTCATCCATGATCTTCTCGAGTCGCTGTAACCCACTAAGCGGCAGGAGGTAACTCGGCGACACGGTTCCCGCGACAATCTCATTTCGACCGACCTGGTAATTCTCCAAAGGCTGGAAGATCGTTTTCTTTAGGTCTTGGTACTGTTTTTCACTGACCCGAAACTTGTCGTTCTTCATGTCATTCACATAGTTTACCGCCGCCTTTGCGGCAATCCGGCCTTCCGTATACGACCCCGAGGAGAACTTGTGCGCTGTACCACCGATGGTATCGCCAGCGCCGAAAAGCCCGTCGACGGTCATCATTCGGTTATACCCCCACTGGTAATCCGACGGTGCGTAATCTGAAGGTCCGCTCGCCCAGGCGCCCGAACAGGTCGCGTGAGATCCCATGACATAAGGCTCCGAGGTGGTCAGTTCGGGATTAACATGCTTAGGGTCGATGTTCTGTGATGCCCAGACGATGGCCTGCCCAATCGTCATTCCCAAGAAGTTCTCCCAACCAACCTGCTCCTTGTGTGGATCCTGGAAGGCTTCTTTGGTCACCATGCGAATAGGGCCTCTGCCAGCTTTCGTTTCTTCTAGGAAAGCATGGTTACGAAGGCAAGTAGGTACGGGGTGCCGATCGATGTAATCTCCGACCAATTCCTTCGTATGGTCATACCACTTAGATTCGTATTCTTCTCCGTAGGCATTCTCGGTGTACGTCTTGAGGTGAAGAAAATAGGCACCAACCGGTCCGTAACCATCCTTAAATCGGGTCAACGTTATCCGATTTTCCATCTGCGTCATTTTGGCACCGACAAGAATCGGCAAAGCATAAGCCGATGCACTGCTCCAAGGGGCGTACCACGTCCGACCCATGCCCTCGCCGACTGCCCGCGGCTTATAGATATGTGAAGCACCGCCAGCGCAAACAATGACAGCTTTGGCACGGAAGACATAGAAATCTCCCGTACGCACATTGAAACCGACCGCACCGGCAACTCGATTAGGCTTTGCCTCATCCATCAGTAGGTGGGTCACCATAATGCGGTTGTATACCTCGGAAGCAGCTTTCCTGGCCGCCTCGGCCACGATCGGCTTATAACTTTCACCATGTATCATGATCTGCCATTTCCCTTCACGCAGATATCGTCCGGTTTCCGGATCCTTCATGATCGGGAGACCCCACTCCTCAAACTGGTGCACACTAGAGTCAACGTGGCGAGCGATGTCATAACCCAGGTCTTCACGGACAAGACCCATAAGGTCGTTGCGGGCGTAGCGGACATGGTCTTCAGGTTGGTTCTCGTCCCATTGCATACCCATGTAACAGTTAATTGCATATAAGCCCTGTGCAACAGCACCACTGCGCTCAATATTTGCTTTTTCGACGCAAACGACCTTTAGATCTCGACCCCAATACCTGGATTCGTAGGTAGCACCACAACCGGCCATACCACCCCCGACCACAAGAATATCCGAATCGACGAATACAGTTTTTCTATTCGAAAACAGGCCCACTAGACCACCCCCTGTTTGAGTTGATCAGCACTAAGAGCTGGTAATCCGCCCGGAACATTCAGCACCTCTGGTTCGTGGGCCAGTTCTTGTGAATGAATATCTTCAGCACTAGGTACTGGAAGTTCAGCTGGTGACTGGATAGAACCCCATTTCGTAGTCCGGATCGGCGAGACGAAATTCTTTTCGCGACCGTCACGGAACTTGATCTTCCAAGAAATCGTGCCCTTTTCTTCTTCCCGAAGTACTCGCACACTGTGTCCGAGTGGTGCGAAATCCGCATAACCGCGTGCATCTATCGCATTTTGTGGACAGGCCTTTACGCAGGAATAACACTCCCAGCACATATTCGGCTCGATGTTGTAGGCACGACGGGTAGTTTCATCGATATGCATAATGTCGGAAGGACATATATCGACACAATGTCCACAGCCATCGCAACGAGTCATATAAACAAAAGTTGGCATGACGTTCTGTTATCTCCTGTATCGCGTAATCCAGTGATGTATCGATCAATACTGCCGAGGCAGCCTGTTGTTACTTCCAAAGATTTCAGGTTTATCTGCGGGGGCTGGCAAGTTACTTCGTGAACCGTCCGCTTCTGCGATACGTTTCTGCAGAGCAGCGGCTGGCTTGAAAAACATGTGCGAGAACTTTGACCACGGCACAGATCCAAAAAGCACTGCGGTCGCGATCAGGTATAACGCAAACATAAAGTTTGCCCCTGATGTACCTGTTGCCTGCATCCACCCCCAAACCAGACCCAACGTCACGCTGATGAGGAGCGAAAGGATGAACAAGTCGGCACGCACAATACGAAATGGAGAGTGACCTTCTGCGGCAACATCCACTCGAATGAAGAACCAAAACCAGTAGCCACCAACACAAACCAGTAGACCTCCGATATACCAGATTAAGGGCCAGATGGCGGGCGCAGGAGTGACAGACGTTGGGTAGCAGAACACCAGAATGGCTGTGGTAATGACCTGGGCAAGGAAGCCATACATGGTCAAAAGATGGGCAATTCTGCGCCGGACATTACAGAATTCACCAGACATTAAGCCGTCGACCACGGCTGATCGTACCGCCAGGGCCACGACTTCCCCACCACCGACCTGTCGCGCCCCACTGTTTTTTTGTTGTTGCCAGTTTTTAAAGAAGTACTTGGCACTTTTCTTATGAATAATGTCATAGAACGTGCCACCGGCAACCAGTACTACCATGATAACGACATACGCCTGCATGAAGTCCGGTGACAGAAAGCCCGAAATTTCGGCGAAGGGATTGCTGGTGAACATCACATCACTCCATGATTTCCTGGTATAGCGCCCGTATTAGATTAGGCAGTGGCCCATCAGGGGCTCGCGTGATCTGCTGAAACCCCGTGGAAAGACCGAACTCTACGCCTTTGTTTGTGGCTAGACTAATCAGAATTTGTCACAACCGGGATAAATAACGTTTATTTCGACTGAGCACTCCGGCGTGCTATGTCCCATAACTAACCAGCGCCAGCAGCAATCGAGCGGTTCCGCACGAATCCAACATCTGTCAAGTCATACGGGACCGACTGGCCAACAAAAGCCAAAGTCCTGCGACCAGCATCGGCAAACACAACAATTGCCCCATCGACAGTCCATCGAGAAAAACCAGTCCAAGATGGGCATCGGGCTCTCTAAAAAATTCAACCGTGAACCGCAATACCGCGTAACAGATAAGGAAAAGTCCCGACACACTCCCCGCAACTCTTGGCTTCGACGAATGGATCCAGATGATCAGAAACAGCAACAGCCCTTCAAGTCCCGCTTCATAAATCTGTGACGGGTGTCTTGCTAAAGGGCCTGCAGATGGAAAGATCATCGCCCAGGGCACATCCGACACCCGCCCCCAAAGCTCCTCGTTAATAAAGTTCCCCAACCGTCCCGCACCCAGTCCCAAGGGACACAACGGTGCCAGAAAGTCTGAAACTGCCAGGAAACTACGGCCAGAACGCCTGGCGTACAAAGCGAGCGCAATACAGGCCCCGATCAACCCACCGTGAAACGACATACCTCCCGACCAGATATACATCAGGGCAACCGGATGCTCCAGATAATAACCGACGTTATAGAAAAGAACGTAACCGAGTCGGCCACCAACAATCACGCCCACTGCCACATAGAACAGGAGATCCCAGACCTGCTGTGAGGACCAAGTAGAGCCAGGTGCTCGGGCACGCAATACACCCAATGCACCACCGCCAAGGAATCCGACCAAATACATAACGCCGTACCAGTAGACCGTTAGCGGCCCAACAGCAAATACGACCGGATCAATTGAGGGGTAGGTCAACATCTATAAGAACCAGGTGGCTTCAACCCAGTGTTATGAGTCCACATCAACTGACTTTAAATAGCTCAATAGAACACCATCAGCCAGGCTCTGCGGGAAATCGCTCGGGGTCAATGTTTTAGCTCCGGCAAATCTGCAAAAAGGTCGAGTGCCTCTGGGTTTGCGAGTGCCTCTCGGTTTTTCACTAGCTCGCCATGGATGACTTTGCGAACCGCAAGTTCAACGATCTTGCCACTCTTGGTGCGTGGGATGTCAGATACTTGTACGATTCGCGCCGGCACATGACGGGGTGTTGTGTTTTGTCGAATCTTGGTACGAATGGCATCAGCAAGATCACTATCCAGGACAGTCCCATCTCTTAAACGCACAAACAGTACAACTCGGACATCGCCGTCAAATTGCTGGCCGACCACCAGGCTTTCAATGACTTGATCAATCTGTTCGGCCTGCCGATAAATCTCGGCTGTACCGATCCGAACTCCCCCGGGGTTAAGGACTGCATCAGAGCGTCCATAGATAATCATTCCGCCATGTTCGGTTTCAGCGACATAATCGCCATGACACCAGATATTCGAAAATTTATCGAAGTAGGCTGCATGATACTTCTGACCTTTCGGGTCACCCCAGAAACCGATGGGCATACAGGGGAACGAATTTCTACAGGTCAATTCACCTTTCTGACCCGGCTCCAGAATCTCGCCCGAGTCGTCCCGAACCTCCACCTGCATCCCCAACCCCTTACACTGGATTTCGCCACGCCGTACGGGCAGTGTCGGATTCCCAAGAACAAAGCAGGACACGATATCGGTACCCCCTGAAATCGATGACAGACACACATCTTCTTTGATCGACTGGTAAACATAATCGAAACCTTCCGGCATCAGTGGTGACCCTGTGGAAAGTACGCTGCGCAAGTCAGTCAGATCGTGTGTTTCTTTCGGATAAATACCTGCTTTGTTTGCCGCGTCAATAAACTTAGCCGAAGTGCCGAAGATGTTCATCTTTTCCTCGGATACAAAATCGAAAAGGACGTTTCCGTCAGGGTAGAACGGTGATCCATCATACAGCCCGAGAATCGCGTCACTGGCAAGACCCGACACGAGCCAATTCCACATCATCCAACCACAGGTCGTAAAGTAAAACAACCGATCACCCGGGTGGACGTCAGCATGCAACCTGTGTTCCTTGAGATGCTGGAGCAGCGTACCACCAGCCCCATGGATGATCGCTTTCGGAACCCCCGTCGTACCCGAGGAGTACATGATATAGAGGGGATGATTAAATGGCAGTTTTTTGAATTCGATAGAATCAGTTGGAACCAGAAACTCCTCCAGTAATACCCCGTCCGTGATCCGTCTGACGTCGGGTTGATCGGTCACCAGGGGGACGACCACGACCTTTTCCAGCGATGGTAATCCTGCCCGGATAGCGTTCAGTTTGTCGAGCGAGTGATGTGAATCGCCGTTGTAGAAATAGCCATCCGCACTGAACAACACCTTCGGTTCAATTTGACCAAACCTGTCGAGCACACCCTGGACACCAAAATCCGGTGAACAGGATGACCAGATAGCACCCAGCGATGCAGATGCCAGCATGGCGGAGATGGTTTCAGGCATGTTCGGCATGAATGCACAGACTCGATCTCCGGCCTCAACGCCTATTGACCGCAGGGCGGCGGCAATATCAGCCACCTGCCCATAGAGTTCCGCGTGGCTGACCACCCGTCTGACTAAATTCTCGGAACGAAAAACCATCGCTGGTGAATCGTCCCGTCTGGTCAACAAGTGGCTGGCAAAATTTATCCGGCTGTCCGGAAACCACCTGGCGCCAGGCATGTGATCACGGTTTTCTACCGTGCGTTCATCGGGTGATCTAGGCGGCAGGCCACAGAAATCCCACAGGCACTCCCAGAAAACACCCGGTTGTGCCACTGACCAGGCGTGTACTGCATTGAAATCTGGCAACGACTGACCAGTTTTTGACTCAACTTGACGAACAAATGCCGTGATGTTCGCATTGGCGATTCTAGAAGAAGAAGGCTGCCACAGAATTTCTGATACCGAGTCCATGTCTTCGAAGACCAACCGTTAACTGACCCATTAAGGTCAGTGCGTTAAGATAAAACCAGTAGAACCTGGCGACCCCCAAACTGGATATTCTAACAATCTTAATGGGCGAGACTTCAGCCAGCCATCCTAGAGGGATCGGCGCAAACCGCTTACACTAGCGATTCTCGTCAACCCAGGCAAAGCAGCAACCATGCGAACTTCCCAGTTTCTTATCGCGACCCTTAGAGAAACCCCAGCCGACGCGGAGATTATCAGTCACCAACTGATGCTCCGAGCCGGACTGATCAGGCAGGTCGCAGCCGGTGTCTACAACTGGCTGCCACTGGGTCACCGCGTGCTTCGCAAAGTCGAAACTGTGGTGCGTGAAGAAATGAACAGAAGTGGTGCCCAGGAGGTCCTGCTACCTGCCATCCAACCCGCTGAACTGTGGCGTGCATCGGGGCGCTGGGAGGACTATGGGCCGGAATTGCTGAGACTGACTGATCGGCATCAACGCGATTTCTGTTTCGGCCCCACCCATGAGGAAGTGGTCACTACCCTAGCCAAGTCCGAAATACGCAGCTATCGCCAGCTACCTCTCAACCTGTACCAGATTCAGACCAAGTTTCGAGATGAAATTCGGCCGCGGTTTGGTGTCATGCGCGCGCGCGAATTCATTATGAAAGACGCCTATACGTTTGATGCCGATGCAAAGGGTATGGCCGGTAGTTACCAAACCATGTACGACACTTATCAGCGAATTTTTGATCGCCTGGGATTGGAAGCCCGTGCTGTCGAGGCAGACAGTGGCAGCATTGGCGGAAGCTTTTCCCATGAATTCCATGTATTGGCTGATTCAGGTGAAGACGCGATTGCTCTTTGTCCCGACGCCGGCTATTCAGCAAATATCGAAAAAGTAACCCTGGAGCCGCTACTGGCTGAAAGACCGTCTCCTGGTACAGCGATGGGCGAGATTGACACCCCTGGCCAACACACAATTGCCGATCTATGTCAGTTCCTCGCGATCCAGCCCGATCAAACGATTAAGACGCTGATTGTCGCAGGTGCTGACGGTGGTGTTGTTGCACTCGTTCTCCGCGGCGATCATGAGCTCAATAGCGTAAAAGCAGAGACACTGAACGAGATTGCCAAACCACTGCGGATGGCCAGTGCAGATGACATCCGCAGGGCAACCGGTTCGGAGTCCGGTTCGGTCGGTCCGGTAGGACTTTCGTGTCCTGTCGTTGCTGACCACAGTGCTGCTGTACTCGCAGACTTTGTTTGCGGCGCAAACCAGAACGATAAACACCTGAAAAACGTCAACTGGGTGCGCGACCTTCCGGAACCCGCAGTAACGGATATCCGACAGGCTATAGACGGCGATCCCTGCCCCACCGATCCGTCAAAGACGATCTATGTACGGCGGGGAATTGAAGTAGGGCATGTCTTTCAGTTGGGCACCAAGTACAGCGAAGCACTGGGGGCCACCTATCTCGATAAAGAGGGTAAAGCGCAACCGATATATATGGGCTGTTATGGGATCGGCATCACTCGTATCGTGGCAGCGGCGATCGAACAGAATCACGATGAACACGGCATCATATGGCCTGACCCCATCACACCGTTCGACGTGGGCATCGTGCCCATTGGCCTGCACAAGTCAACCACTGTCGCTTCTGCAGTTGAGCGGCTTTATACCGAACTGACAAGTTGTGGATTTGAAGTTCTGATCGACGATCGGAATGAGCGTCCCGGCGTCATGTTTTCAGAGATGGACCTGATGGGTTTTCCGCATCGGCTGGTAATCGGTGAGCGCGGCCTCAAGTCCGGAACAATTGAATACCGTAACCGCCGCTCCGGTGTAACCGACAACTATCCACTCGACGAGGTCGTACAAGCTCTCGAGGCTTTGCGCGAACTATAGCCGCCAGTTCACGTCTAACAGGCACACAAGACCCAGCGTTTAAAATATCTTATTCGAGAGCCTTGTTCAGGTACTCAATATCTGATTTCTCGATCACGCCTAGAGCCCATGCTCCGCGAGATTTTGCGTGGTCTATCGCCAGCTGAATCTGCTGCTCGCTGGCCTCTCGGTCGATATGCAACACCTGGCCCGGATAAATCAAGTCGGGATCGTAGATGTCGTCGCGATTTCGTTTGTACAGCAAAGGCCACTGGTAGGAGTCACCATAAACCTGTGCCTGTCCAGAGATTCCCCACAGATGATCGCCCGACTGAACAATGTAACGACTGATCGGTGCCGGTCCGGTACTGCCTGAAGAGGCCGTGGTGTCACTACCAGAATCATCCGTCGACTCGGCGGTGGTGTCGGAATCGGATGCAGAGGAAGCGTCGGTAGACGGTGCTGGTGCTGCAGCCGTAGCAGTTCCTGCCTCGGCTTCTGTCGGCTTTGCGGTGGTACAGCCACTCACTACAAAAACAATAGCGAACACCGCCAGGAGGATTCGAACTGCACTGAAGGAGTTGTTCATGAGGTCTCTCGCGGGTTCAGTTTTCTTGTAAAATCAGGGTTCTGGATACGAATAGTAATACGGTACTTACACCAGTCGCAAACTAACACTCGCGTTTACCAGTGTCAAGAAATTTGGAGTATTCAGCATGTCAATCACCATCTATCACAACCCTCGCTGTTCGAAGTCCAGGGCAACCCTGGCACTCCTGCACGAACATGGGCATTCTCCTGAAATCATCGAGTATTTGAAATCACCCCCTGATAGCTCAACACTTCGCAGGCTCGCGAACAAATTGGGCCTACCTCTATCTGACATGGTACGTACGGGAGAGCAGGAATTCAAAGACAACAACCTGACCAATGCGAATGATGACGCACTGGTAGCCGCAATCAGCGAACACCCGATTCTGCTGCAACGGCCGATCGTTGTCTCCGGCGACCGGGCAGCCATAGGTCGCCCGCCTGAATCCGTACTCGATATTCTCTGACTGACAGCGCCGCCCACGGGTACCGACTAAGCCACTGGGCCGACAGCTTCCCTTAGACGCCAATGTTCTGGGTTGAACTGCAAATATTTGATTGAAACTCCCAAGTCAGTACTCAGAAAAAAATTCTTTTTCAAGTTCCTTGACGAAAGGTACCGTGATTCGCCGCTGACGGGAAAAAGCGGCTTTGTCGATACGATCGAGCAGGCTGAACAATACAGAGCTGTTTCTGGGTAGCCGCCGAATGAGGTACTGGATAACGCTATCGGGCAGATCCAGACCACGCATTCCAGCCCTGAAACGCATCGCCGGCGGCAGATCCGGTTCCGCCAGTGGTTTTATACTGTAGACGCCGCCGGCAGCAAAACGCGTTGCGAGATCGGCTAGATCAAGTCCGACCAGTGACGGCGGTTGCTTGGCACTAACGATCAGCACACCATCACCACCATTGAGTCGTTCATACAGTTCCAGGATACCCTCTTCCCACTCCCTGTCCCCAACAATCTGCTCTAAGTCATCCAGGCAGACCACTGTATCGGCATTAAGCTGGGAAACGAGATCCGGGCTAACACCGCTTGCGCCGGCGGGCACATACACATTTAGCCCATGCTCCTCAATTGTCAGGCGGCTCAACGCCTGCAACAGGTGTGACTTTCCGCTGCCTGGCGGACCATGGATAAAAAGCGATGGCTTATCATTGGTGCGTTTCGTCACCGATCGAACAACCTCGACCACTTCTTCATTTCCGATCGGGTAGAAGTTGTCGAACGAAGCTGAATCACTCAATCGCAAGGGCAGGTTAAGCTGTCCTGTCATGGCTATAGCCCCTAGCTGCCTACAGTATCGTCGAAGTCAACACCCCGGATAAACCATAAATAACCGTAATGGATGCCACTGATCAATGTCGTCAATCCCACCAGCACAATCAGAAATTCATTTAGCCAAGGCAAATGGACCCAGCCAGCACGGTCTATCAGGACAACAGCCACGAGAATGATCTGTAGAAGCGTATTGACTTTGCTCAAGAAACTGGGGTGTAGGGGCACGGAGTCATGAAGCGTATCGAGAATCAGGTAACCGCCAATAATGCCCAGATCGCGGAACACAATCAGCAGCAAAAGCCAGAACGGGAGATCGCCAAGCAAAACCAGTACCACGTAGGTGCTCACGATCAGAACCTTGTCGGCTATGGGATCCAGTATCGATCCCAACCGCGTTACACAGTTGAATTTCTTGGCAATCCAGCCGTCGAGTCCATCAGTAATGCCTGCACCCACAAAGATAGCCACAGCAACTGCATACTCCCGTTCCCGCAGGAACAGAATCAGTACTGGAACAGCACCAATTCTAAGCAGGGTCAAGAGATTAGGTAATTTGGTGAGCAAGAGCAGCTACCATGGGAAGGAGTAAGAAAGATTCTGACAGCTGCGCATTGTCACCCTTATCATAGAAGGCATCAAAAACCTGTCTAGGTCGGAAATCGCCGGTCCACGCCTCAGATACAATACCATAAACACCTCTTTCATCAGTACAGTGTCTCCGGATAAACCCCAGATGTCGAGCAAAGAAAAAAGTCGTCTAAGCTACCGGAACGCAGGTGTCAACATTGATGCTGGGGACAACCTGGTCAATCGACTCAAACCGCTCGTGTCACGCACCCAGCGCGAAGGTTGGATAACAGGCATCGGGGGGTTTGGTGGGCTTTTTGAACTTCCTGTTGAACGATATCAAGCACCCGTTCTGGTATCAGGAACCGACGGGGTAGGTACAAAACTCAAACTCGCAATCGAAATGGATCGGCACGATACCATTGGTATCGATCTGGTTGCTATGTGTGTCAATGACGTCATCGTCTGTGGTGCCGAACCACTTTATTTTCTCGACTATTTCGCAACTTCTGTTCTTTCAGAAGATCTGGCGGAATCAGTCATCTCTGGAATCGCCCGGGGCTGCGAAATCGCGGGTGCTGCACTGATTGGCGGTGAAACCGCAGAAATGCCGGGCATGTACCACGAAGGACACTATGATCTGGCTGGTTTCTGTGTGGGTGTTGTCGAAAAATCGAAGATTATCGACGGCAGCAAAGTTCGTGCGGGTGACCACGTCCTGGGACTCGCAAGTTCTGGTGTTCATTCGAACGGTTTTTCTCTGGTCCATGCAGTACGAGAACGATCCCAGGTGACTCTCGCTGATGCTTTTGGCCAGCAGACACTCGGGGAATCACTGCTGGCGCCAACCCGGATCTACGCCAGTTCAATCAATCATCTGCTGAAGAATATTCCAGTTAAGGGTATGGCTCACATTACCGGCGGTGGATTGGGCGGGAACGTGAGCCGAATCATGCCTCAGGGCCTTCAGGCTCAGATAGATTCAACAGCCTGGCAACGTCCTGCGATTTTTGACTGGATCCAGACCCACGGCAATATCGAAGAATCTGAAATGCTGAAAACCTTTAATTGTGGTATCGGTATGGTGGTAATCGTCGCCCGGGACGATGTCGCCAATACCCAAAATATACTGGAGAAGACAGGAGAGAACGTCACGGTCATCGGTGAGGTGGGGCATGGCCCGCACGGTGCAATCATTGAGTAAATCGCAGACCAACAACTGCCATCTGCTGGTCCTGATCAGCGGCAGTGGTACAAATCTGCAGGTCATCATTGACCAGTGTGAAAACGGCACGATACCAGCGCAGGTGTGTGGTGTACTCAGCGATGAGCCTCAGGCCAAAGGTCTACAGCGCGCCAAGAACGCCAGAATCCAGACCACCGTAGTTGATCACCACTGTTTTGATGACCGCCAGTCTTTCGACCATAGACTTGGACAGGAGATCGATTGCTACCGGCCGGACCTGGTGGTACTGGCCGGCTTTATGCGAATTCTCGACGCCGAACTTGTGGAGCGATACTACGGTCGCATGCTGAATATACATCCGTCCTTGCTGCCCAATTACCCAGGTCTGAATACCCACGCGCGGGCTATAGCAGGTCGCGCAACTGAACACGGTGCCAGTGTCCACTTCGTCACTCCTGAACTCGATGCCGGGCCTATCGTAATACAGGGACGGGTGCCCGTGTTGCCATCAGATACACCTGAATCGCTGGCACAACGAGTTCATCAAGAAGAGTACCGAATCTACCCCAGGGCCATTACCTGGTTTGCGCAGGGCCGGTTATCAATAGAAGCTGATCGCGTACTTCTGGACGAGCATCCTGTCGACATCTGCGCGTGACGCTCGCGACGTTCCTTATTCAATCAGCCTGCGTAGACTGACTAGAGCCCAGAAAATTTTGAACCTTCTATTAGTGTTTTACAGACGGCTCAAGATCGAACTTAAGTGCATCACCCTCGCTAAAAACCCGAACGTGACCGCCGCCCGACAACTTTCCAAACAACAGTTCCTCAGCCAAAGCCTGGTTGATACGCTCTCTGATCAGACGGTTCATTGGTCTGGCACCCATCGCCGGATCATGACCGTGAACAGCTAGCCACTGACGGGCTGACGGGTCAAGCTCAAGCGTAACGTGCTTGTCCGCGAGTTGGTCTTCTAGTTGGAGAATAAATTTGTCTACAACATGCAAAATCGTGTCCGCATCAAGGGCGCTGAATCGAATCACGGAATCAAGCCGGTTCCGAAATTCCGGGGTGAACATCCGTTTGATAACCTCCATATCGTCAGCACTGTGATCCTGCTCCATGAAACCAACTGAACTTCGTGCCACGTTTTCAGCACCTGCATTGGTCGTCATCACTATTATCACGTTTCGAAAATCAGCCTTTCGACCATTATTGTCAGTCAGAGTCCCATAATCCATCACCTGCAACAACAGGTTGAAAACATCCGGATGGGCCTTTTCGATCTCATCCAGAAGCAGTACTGCATGCGGGTTTTTTGTGATGGCCTCTGTCATCAGACCGCCTTGATCAAATCCCACGTAACCCGGTGGTGCCCCTATAAGGCGTGACACGGTGTGCCGCTCCATATATTCAGACATATCAAATCGAACCAGTTCGATGCCCAATGTCATTGCCAGTTGACGCGTCACCTCCGTTTTACCAACACCTGTTGGCCCGCAAAACAGGAAAGATGAAATCGGCTGGTCGGGGTTGCCGAGTCCAGACCTTGCAAGCTTTATTGCACTGACCAGTGCCGAGATCGCGTCATCCTGACCGAAGACAACGCGTTTCAGGTCAGCGTCAAGATTCCTGAGTACATCTTTATCGGAAGCACTCACCGTCCGGGGTGGGATTCGGGCCATTTTGGAGACAACCCGCTCTACGTCATTCACGCCTACCGTCTTCCGTCGTTTAGCTGCAGGAACCAGTCGGGTTTGAGCTCCTGCTTCATCTATGACATCGATCGCTTTATCCGGCAACTGCCGGTCTGTGATGTACCGTGACGACAGTTCAGCCGCGGTGCGTAACGATGGTGCTGTATACCTGACCTCATGATGTTCTTCGAACTGCTTCTTTAGACCACGCAGAATTTCCACGGTCTCGTCCACACTGGGTTCCACGATATCTACTCTTTGGAATCGACGTGATAGTGCTCGATCTTTTTCGAAAATTCCGCGGTACTCCTGATAGGTGGTCGAGCCGATACATTTCATTCGGCCCGACGCCAACACCGGCTTGAGCAGGTTCGATGCGTCCATTGCACCACCCGAAGCCGCACCGGCACCGATGACCGTGTGAATCTCGTCAATAAACAAAATAGCGCCTGGGGTATCCTCTAACTCGGCCAGCACAGCTTTAAGGCGCTGTTCAAAATCTCCTCGGTATTTGGTGCCCGCGAGTAGAGCCCCCAGGTCAAGTGCAAAAATGCTGCTGTCAATCAAGACTTCGGGTACTTCACCTTCAACAATCTTTCTGGCCAGACCCTCAGCAATTGCGGTCTTTCCTACGCCGGCTTCGCCGGTAAACAGTGGGTTATTCTTGCGCCGGCGACATAAAATCTGGATTGTCCGTTCTATCTCTGCATGCCGCCCGATTAGAGGATCTATACGCCCCGCCATGGCTTGCTCATTGAGGTTGATGGCAAACGCAGCAAGCGGGGTCTGTGCTTCATCTTCCTCAAACCCTTCGTCCTGATCAACGCCAGCGGGTGGGGGCAAACTCGTGCTTTCCCCGCCGACTCGGGAAATACCATGGGATATATAGTTGACCAAGTCGAACCGAGTGACCTCCTCGCGAGATAAAAAGTAGACTGCGTGAGACTCCTTTTCTGCAAACATCGCGATAAGCACATTGGTGCCGGTCACCTCTTTCCTGCCCGTACCTTGAACATGCAGGATTGCCCGCTGGATCACGCGCTGGAATCCTAACCCCGGCTGAGAATCTTCGTCACTATCGTCTGGCAGTAGTGGGATATATTGTTCAAGGAAATTATCAAGCTCATTACGCAACCCCTCAATACTGCCACCGCAAGCCTGAATGGCCTGAATGGCTGGAGGGTTATCCAGCAAAGCATAAAGCAGATGCTCCACCGTGATGTATTCATGCCGGTTTTCACGAGCTTTTCGAATGGCGAGGTTTAGAGATTGCTCGAGTTCGCGGGACAACATTATTCTGGCTCCATCGTACACTGCAGTGGGTGTTCATTCTCCTTGGCGAAATTCATCACTTCACGCACCTTGGTCTGAGCTATTTCGCAAGGGTAAACACCACATACTCCCGACCCCTTCGTGTGCACATTAAGCATAATCTGCACTGCGTCATCATGAGTGAGTCGGAAAAATCGTTGCAATACCATCACAACGAATTCCATGGGTGTGTAGTCATCATTGATCAGGATTACACGAAAGAGCTGTGGTCGCTTCAGCTTGGGTTTGGCTTCTTCTACGACCAGGCCGTCCGAACGCTGAATTTCCTTACTGTCACTCATCAGTAGTACCCAATTGTCCCCTTAGAAAGGAATCTGCCTCCAATCCTTAAGGGTAAATGATAGTGGTTTAGCATACCAATGCTCAAGCTATTTACAGATCTCTAGCCAGTTTTGCTGAAAAACCGGTGACAGGTTACCCCGTCACCGGTTTTGCGGTTGATAGAACCCGTTGAGCGTTTTAGCAGTTTTCTGCCCCGCCCGGATGTAGACTTTTAGGCGGTGGCGAACTGTGACTCTTCTGTCGATCCATCCATCGCCGTCACTGACGACTGACCGCCTTGAATAACATTTGTGACATCGTCGAAGTAACCAGCACCTACTTCAGCCTGGTGACTGGCAAATGTATAGCCCCGATCCGCTGCCGCAAATTCCTTTTCCTGGACCATTTCCACGTAAGCACTCATACCGTCACGAACATAATTTGCCGTAAGATCAAACATGTGATACCACATACTGTGTATGCCAGCCAGGGTAATGAACTGGTACTTGTAGCCCATTGCTCCCAGTTCCCGCTGAAACCTTGATATCGCTGCATCGTCCAGATTCTTTTTCCAGTTGAAAGACGGTGAACAGTTGTAGGCCAGTAACTGATCCGGATAGTCCCGCCTGATGGCTTCGGCATACTGCCGGGCTTCATCCAGATCCGGCACTGCCGTCTCACACCATATAAGGTCTGCATAAGGCGCGTAGGCAAGGCCCCTGGCAATTGCCTGGTCAAGACCCGGCTGGGTGACATAAAAACCTTCAGCAGTCCGTTCACCCGTCAAGAACCTTCGATCTGACTCGTCCACATCCGACGTCAACAGCGCCGCAGCATTGGCATCGGTACGGGCGAGTAAAACTGTCGGCACTCCACAGACATCGGCGGCCAGGCGAGCCGCTGTCAGCTTCTGAACAGCCTCCTGTGTCGGCACAAGCACCTTACCACCCATATGTCCACACTTCTTGACGGACGCCAGTTGATCTTCAAAGTGGACACCACCGGCGCCCGCATCAATCATGGCCTTCATCAGCTCGAACGCATTCAGAACACCACCAAAACCAGCTTCAGCGTCGGCCACGATGGGCACAAAATAGTCCACATTTCCAGTACCACTGGAGCTTTGGACCTCGTCTGCCCGCTTGAAAGCATTGTTGATCCGTCTCACAACAGAGGGCACCGAATTGACTGGGTAAAGAGACTGATCCGGATACATGGTGTCACCCAGATTGGCATCTGCAGCGACCTGCCAGCCAGACAGATAAATCGCCTTGACACCGGCTTTAACCTGCTGGACTGCCTGACCACCCGTCAAAGCACCCAGGGTCGGGACAAAATCCTCGGTGTTAACCCTGCGCCACAATTTCTCAGCACCGAGCCTCGCCAGCGTATACTCGATCTGGACAGACCCCTTGAGTCGGACCACATCGGATCCTGTGTAATCCCGTTGGACGTTTTGCCAGCGCGGGTTTTCCGCCCAGTCCTTCTCGATCGTTTCAGCAGTATCCGGCCGCGTTTTCATATCTTCAATCTCCGTCAATGGATGATGTGTCGATTCACCGGATGTGTAACCATGCTGCGCCATCCACTGAAGACCAAACACAGATTATTTATCCGGTCGATCAACATCGCCCGGTCCTGGGATTCTGTGTCAGATTCAAACATATAGATAACTAATATTTTCAATATATACTATTAATTTTATTAATAATAGATCGACGCAATTCTCAGGCTCTACCACTATGGCATCCCAACCCTATTACAAACAGAATCGCCTTAAACAGCTGCGGGCTTTTTGCCACGCTGCCCGCAGTGGCAGCATCACAAAAGCAGCGCAGCGGCTGTTCATCAGCCAACCCGCCGCGTCTCTACAGATTCAGGCGCTAGAACGGGAACTCGCCTGCACATTGTTTGAACGGCGTGGCCCAAATATTCGCCTGACCCAGGCAGGGCGAGCGCTTCTCGAAATCGCGCTGCCGCTCGTCGATGGAATCGACTCGATCGGTGAGGATTTTGCCAGTGAGCTGGGGCAACTCGATTCAGGTGAGATTAACGTTGCCGCCGGTGAATCAACGATACTGTATCTACTGCCCGAACCGTTAAAGACTTTTGCACAGACCTACCCTGGGATTAGGATCAAACTCCATAATGTGACCGGTCAGGACGGTATGACAATGCTTCGAGCAGATGAAGCCGATTTTGCCGTCGGCTCAATGCTCGAGGTACCTGACGATGTGGTGTACTACCCGATTGTTAAATACAAAACGATGCTGATAACTCCGCTGGTGCATCCACTCGCACAGAAAAAACCTGGCCGATTAAGGCTCAAAGACATCGGCCCGTACGGCCTGATCCTTCCACCGCGACACCTTGCTACCTGGCGGATCGTGGATACCGTGTTTCGGCAACAAAATGTTGAATATTCGGTCTCACTTGAGGCTGGAGGGTGGGAAGTGATTAAGAAATATGTTGAAGTCGGGCTGGGTATTTCTATCGTTACGGATATCTGTCTTACTGGAAGCGAGAATGTGAGCAAAGTATCTCTCCAACGCTATTTTCCTGACCGCAGTTACGGAGTTGTCGTTCGTAAGAAAAAGTACCAGTCTGCAGCCGTTCGACAGTTTCTTGAGATCTTGGCACCAGGAATAATTGATGCCTTCAGCACGGAGACCAGCCAGTGACTAAAACCGCTACGGGTAGACAACGCCTTATAATCACACCACGTTGTGTACATCCCGGATCCCACAAAGGACCCTCATCATGGTCTGGTCTCCGTGTTTCACGAACGTGATAATGATCCAGGATGACTTTTCAGCAAGACAGCTCCAACAATTTAAGTCCTGCCAGGTAGGTTGTAAATGAACGCGCGTCTTTCCATCGGCCTGCTGGTATGTCTGTGTATCTGCGGTCCGCTGGTGTTGCCGGTCCAATCACATGCGAAGGAACTCACGCTACCTGTGTGCTACGGATTTTCCTGCAAGATTCGCCAGATAGTCAGTATTACTCCCGCCGAGTGGCGTAGCGTGGTCAACTGGTTTGATGGGACTGCGACAACACCAGAAGACGAGCGCCAGCAAATTCGTCAGGCGATTGGCTGGATGGAAGTCGTGGTCAGTCGCTATACCCCGACTCACCTGGATAAAGGCATGAATCTCGAAAAACACCCAGTCGACATGACCGGCCAGATGGACTGTATTGACGAGTCGATCAATACGACAACGTACCTCACTCTGTTTGAACAACAAGGGCATCTGCACTGGCACCGCGTCACTGACCGGGCATACCGTGGTTCTTTGCTCGATGCCCATTGGGCTGCCCAGGTAGAACAGGTAGACAGCGCTGTGAATTACATCGTAGACAGCTGGTTTCAGGATAACGGAATGCTGCCCTATATTGCAAAAAGTACTGAATGGGTAGACCTTCGGTGGACATTTTTCAGGCATCGAAAAGACAACTAGATAGCCTAGAAGGCCAGCAACAATGATGCCAGAAAAGAACACGCCAGTTGTCGTCGGAATCTCTGGAGGTGTGGATTCATCGATTGCAGCCTGGCAGTTAAAGGAGTGGGGTCACAAAGTCATCGGCCTGTTCATGAAGAACTGGGAGGAAGACGACGATGAATCTTACTGTGCTGCGGCTGAGGATCTTGAAATCGCACGACATGTTTGCCGGCAGTTGGACATTCCCCTGCATACCGTTAACTTTTCACACGAATACTGGGAACGGGTTTTCAAGATCTTTCTTCAACAGTACCAAGCTGGACGCACACCCAACCCCGACGTTCTGTGCAATCGAGAAATAAAATTTCGAGAGTTTCTGGACCACGCCGATCGACTCGGCGCCAATTACATCGCAACCGGCCACTATGCTCAAATTGATTCAAGCCTGACCACTCTCTCTTTGCTCAAAGGAAATGACCCCAGTAAAGACCAGTCTTATTTCCTCTATACCCTCGGCCAGACCGAACTGCAACACACTTTATTTCCGATTGGCGCCATGCTGAAATCCGAAGTACGTCAGAAAGCGCGGTCACTCGGGCTGCCAAATGCAGACCGAAAAGACAGCACAGGTATCTGCTTTATCGGAGAACGGCGGTTCACCGAATTTCTCTCACGTTATCTCCCCCCCTGTCCCGGGCAGATCCGTACACTGGACAACACCGTGGTCGGTCAGCACCAGGGTTTGTGGTTCTATACCCTAGGCCAGCGTCACGGCCTGGATATTGGCGGCCCTGGAGACGCCTGGTACGTTGTCGCCAAGGACATGTGTAGTAATGTACTTCGTGTTGTGCAGGGGCACGATCACCCGGCATTGATGCGGAACTCTGCACAGGCAGAAGAGCTCAGCTGGGTGGAAGACCAGCCACCGGCCTTTCCATTTCGCTGTTCGGCCAAAACCCGTTATCGCCAGGCCGATCAGGCGTGCACGCTCTCAAGTATCGGCTCGGATAAAATCGAGATTACCTTCGAACAGCCTCAAAGAGCCATAACACCCGGTCAGGCACTGGTGTTGTACGACAACAGTCGGTTGATCGGTGGCGGGGTATTCTGCGACCTGATCAACGGGTGAGTAGGATCCGACTTAGACGCCGAATCAGCTTACCAGCATTCCGCGCGCCACGGGCGAACCACCCGACATGCTTGAGCCTGTTCCACTGTTCGTCCGAGAGCAGTTCGGGCGCCACTTGTTGTTTGAGTTTTAATACGGCATCCCGGTCAGCACGGCAAAACCGTCGGAACATCGCGCGCGATAACAGATTCCAGCGCCGGCCCTTGAAACAACAAGCAACAAAATCAACTATAAAAACCTCGCCGTGGTCGTTTACCAACACATTGTTCAGGCTTCGAAGATCGCAATGGGCAACGCCTGATTGATGTATCGCAGCCAGAGTTTGTTCTAGTACAATGAAATACCGCTTCCAAAATTCTGTATCGCGTTGAAGCGTTTTAAAGGGTACCGCGCTGAACCACTCCATGAGCAGCGCCCGCGATCCACGACGTCCTATCAGCAACGGCACTCCGTCAACGGACGACAGACATCTCAATGCCTTAGATTCCCGGCGCGCCAGAATTGGCCCTAACAACATTGAAAACAAAGGATCACAGCCTGCGTGGTCTTTTAATACAGCATCTCGATCACCGAGTTTTACTTTCAAGACGCGCGCACGAGTACCACCGCCTTCGCGAAGTGTGTCGACGACTGTCCATCTGTCGATATTGTCAGCTGCAATTGACATGGCTTGCTAAAAGCTTTCGCGACTTTACCTCGAACCGCCAACCTAAAAGAATCGCTGTAAGTCCGATACCAACTACCATACCGTACCAAAGCCCGGTCGGACCCCAATTCATACCCATTATCCACGCGACAGGAAATCCAACTACCCAGTATGACAAAACTGAAATCCACATCACCGCGTTGACATCCTTCAGCCCTCTCAGAGCACCCGCACCAGCCATGTAAAGACCATCAAACAACTGAAATAGAGCAGCCACCATTAATAACGATACCGCAATGTCGGTGACTTCTGGTTCGCTAGTATAGATACTGGCGATAATTCCCGGAAACATGGTCATGAACAATACCGAAGGCAGCATTAGTACAGTTGCTGTTGCAATTCCTAGCCATCCTCTCATTCGGACTTCAGCCATATTTCCACTGCCTACCGACTGCCCAACCCGAGCCATGACGGCACTTGAAATTCCAACTGCGACCATAAAAATTACAGTCGCAAAATTTATAACCAATTGATGCGCAGCCAGTGCAACATGGCCAAATCGTCCCATCAACAGGTTTATCGCGTTAAAAAAAGCTGAATCGAGTACCAGCGAAACTGAAATCGGTACGCCCAGTCGAAAAAGTGCCCCAAGTCGAGCAAAGACAGGGAAAGTTAGCCCATCAAACAACCCCAGTTCGCGGTATTTAGGGGTAAACAGCATGTAACCACTCAGTAAGATAGCAGCCAGGATCATCCCTCCAGCAAATGCCAGAGCAGCGCCATCAACACCCAGTGCAGGAAATCCTAGATTTCCATAAATCAGTACCCAGTTTCCCAACACTACAATTGGCAGAACCAGGATTTGAATCACCATCATAGGCCTGGAATTTCCTGTTGCCTCGCAGAAAAATCGCATCACAAGATACAGACACACTGCAGGCATAGACCATGACCCGATTCCTAGGTAGCTCTTTACCAACGGAATGACTTGTCGATCAACACCGATGAGATCCATTACTCCACCAATATTGCGCATCAGAACAAATGCCAGCATGCCTATCACAAGCGCCATCCATAAACCCTGCTGAAAATCATCACGCATCTCGAGATGTCTTCCTGCCCCCTGGTGCTGGGCAATGGTAGGAGATAATCCCATCAACAACCCCATACTTCCCAACCAAACGAATACCCAGAAGGAAGTGCCAAGACCAACAGCGGCAAGTTCTCGTGAGCCAACCCGACCCATCATGATGATGGCAATTGTCCCCTGACTGACCTGCAGCAACTGGGTAAAAATGATGGGGAGGCCCAGCCTAAACAGTCCTGCCAACTCTAACCAAATCTTACGTTTCACAATCGTGGGTCAGTTGCCAGGTACAGGTCCAGAATTCAGGCTGGTAGCCGCATCAAAGTTAAGCCGAGGCCTGTTCTTCTTCCCTTATACGATCTAGGGTCGCTTGGTAGGTTGTGACAATCTTTGCGCGAGAAATAATTCCCAGGAAACGCCGGTGTTGACCACCGTCGACCACGGCTATCCAGTCCTGGTTCTGGTTCGCGACTTGTTGCATTGCGGTAGCCAGATTTGTTTCGGGGGTAAATACAGCGCCGGTTGACACGGCAGCTTGGGACGCAGGCCAATCAACAGCATCGGGCTGGTCAATCAACAGTAGGCGTATAGCCTCGTAACGAAGAGTTCCAGTCAAGACATGTTGACTGTCGACTACCCAGGCTAGATTCCGAGCCTGAGCATCCATTTGTGTCAACACTTCGGCCAGAGACTCAGAGCCTAGAACAGTCACCAGCGGTGAATCCATCGATTCCGCTACCGATTGGGATTGTAGCAGCAGATGATCACGTCCCTGACTGACATCAACACCACGATTTAAGAGTAGACGATCAAACCAGGACCGTCCAAATATCCGATACGACACCAGGTTAGCAAATACAACACTCAACATGGCTGCCGTCGTCAGTTCGTAGTTTCGCGTCAGCTCAAACACGATCAGGATTGCTGACAGCGGAGCACCAATCACCGGGCTGGCTACAGCAACAGCCCCACACACTGCGAATATACCAAGGTCAGAATGACCGGACCCGAATACTATCCCCAGACCCTGGCCGACAAAAGCGCCAAAAAGAAGACCAATCACCAAAGCCGGCGTAAACACCCCAGTCGCGAGACCAAACCCCACACACACTGCCGTGAGCACTAACTTCGCTATTAGAATCACGGCAAGGTCGCCCATACCAAATACATTTCCCTCAAGCGTCGATCGCATGGTCTCGACTCCAATACCTGTGACCTCGGGGATCCAGATCAGGCAAAGCCCAACTGGGATCCCCGCCAATGCGGGCTTTAGGGCCATCGGTATCGGCACTTCGAACGAGCGTCGTTCAGTCCACAACATCAACCGCATAAATAAAACAGCTAAAACTGCGCTCACTACACCCAGAGCAATAAACAGTGCATAGTCTGCGATATTGCCCACGACACTGGCGGACAAGGCTAATAAGGGACGTTGACCAAGAACCGGCCCCGCGATGATATAACCGACGATTGCTGAAACTGTTACCGGGGCAAAAGCGCGGAGCGAGAAATGACGCAACACCACTTCGTGGGCAAATAGAATCCCCGCTATGGGCGCGGTAAAAGCCGTCGAAATAGCTGCTGCAACGCCACAAGCGATACCTGTACTACCTACCCAAGCACCCCGACCCATGAAGCGGGAAATGGCTGATCCCACTGTAGCACCCAAGTGAACCAACGGCCCATATTGACCTGCCGATGCGCCTACCCCTAGACCCACTAAACTGGCAGTAACCGATCGGACACCGACCGACATTGGTATCTCCCCCCTGAAAGTCTGAACTGATTCGACAACATCTGCCGGGCCTTGAATGTTTCCCCACGGCAGCCGTGCACGAAGACCGCCTACCAACAGACCCCCGACAACCGGAATCGCAAAAAGCAGTAAGCCAGTTAATCCGGACCGTAGTCCACCATGGTTGTCACCGGAACCCAGCAAGTGGGTGTAACAGAAAGTCAGAATCCAGATAAATCCGACTGTACCTCCCGCCGTCGCAACACCGATCGTGCCACCAGCCACGAGTACCCATCCGATTCGGATCACTGTGTCCATACCTCGAATCATGGCGTTGATCTGACCACTGCAGCGGTCCTCGGTGCTTGCCGAAAACGGGGCACCATACAAAAAACAATAAACAAAGTCGCGGTTGCTCCCATCATCAATGGAAATCCATTTGGTCCCCAGACATCCATGGCGTAGCCAGCGATAACAGGTCCCGCTAATCCACCAAGCCCCCAGAATACACCGAATGATGCGATGGCTATCGCCAATTCGTTCCCACGAAACCATTGCCCTGCCAGCGTCAAAGTAATGGTGTATACGCCGGCGAAACAACCCATCCAAACAAACAACGTTAAAAACAACAACCAAGGCACCATGACCACAAAGGGCAATACAACTGCTCCAGCAATACCTATCAAACCACACACAACCATCACGCCGACACGACTGAAGTAATCCCCAAACCAACCAATAGGAAATTGCAACACTGCACCGCCAATAGCAGCAAAAAACAACATTAATGCTGCGGTGGCTTCTGTTAAACCGCTTCTGATGCCATAAACTGGTAACAGCCCAATGCTGGCCATCTCTTTAAGCGCCACCACAAAACATGCGATGACCAACAACGGTGCAACTCGCACAAAGCTCAGTATGTTGAATGTAGGTGGCTCTAATCCATCCGGTGAATAGCTATTAACCAACAACAATGGCGCGATCGCAATCGACATCAGACCGATGCCTATCAGAAATGGTAAGTGTCCCTGAATTCCGGTCATGGACAATACCAATGGTCCGATCGCGAAACTCAATCCCAACATGGTGTTGTACAACCCTATGACACGCCCCCGGAGCGATTCGGGTATGATCTCATTAAGCCAGGTCTCTGACACGATAAAAACGATACCGCCGGAAAAACCACCGAGAAATCGAATTACAAACCAGGCCAACAGCTTGTCAGTCAGCATCAACCAGATAATCAGAAAAATCTCTACAAAAACACATACTAGAAGTAACTTTCTTCCGCCTGCTATTTTCAAACAATACGGCGCGAAGAACGAACTTAGCATCACGCCAATAGCTGGGGTGGTTGCCAAGCTACCAATCAGAAAATTACTGGCGCCGCGTTGCTCGAGGAGTAGAGACAACAAAGGACTGAAAATACTAAAGGTTAGCCCAAACAGGCAAACACACCCGATCACAGAGATTAGTGATTGAAGATGCAGATCCTTCCAAGAAGGAGGAGTGAACGTACCGTGTACCGACAAATTGATTAGCCTGTAGAACTTTAGTTAGCCATCCGCCAAAGTAATTACAGCTTAACTCATTGGATCCTGTTTGGTCCAAGCTAACCAAATTACAAAGCTTGTAACTCTGCCATTGGCATGAGCCAGCGGAAAGACGGGATATTTTGTAACAAACTTAAGTACCGTGCATGATTATTTGCTATCAGTACTAGTGTCGGCGTATAAAATAGGTTCACCCGTCAGCCCGCTTGTCATCGCTCGATCGCTGCGATCAACTGGTCGCCGGTCAGCAGATGACTCTTGCACAGCAATCGAACAAAAAAGACATGATCACACGAATCAGAGGCCGATATATCGGCCGGAATGCATCTTCAGCGTATAAAGACCTTGTCTGGGCAGTCGGCACCGCCAAAGACACAACCGTTGGAATCGAAGAGCAGACAATACAAACCCTAGCGGCCTTGGACAAACTCCTGCAGGAGCAAGGGTCACATCGATCACAGATCGTATCTGCACAGGTCTACCTGACAAACATGGCCAATAAATCCGCGATGGATAGCATCTGGTGTGACTGGCTGGGTAACGATCCACAGCATTGGCCGCAAAGGGTCTGCATTGGGGTCGACTTACATGGCGATATGCTGATTGAAATCAGCGTGACAGCCGTTCGGCTAGAGAGTTAAGCATTGTTTTAGAGTGCCTTTCGTACGGTACGATCTAGCGTGAATGCACTCATTCGATCGGCTTCTTACCGCAGACTGTGGTGCAATGGCGCTCTCAATGCTGTCAGCATGGGCGGCGACTATGTACTGATTGGCTGGCTGGCATTGGATACGACACAAAGTTCGAGCTGGGTCGGCATCGCATTTGCACTCTACTACCTACCAAACATCATATTTGGCATCATCGGTGGCGGGATAGCAGATCGATTTCCGCGCCGTGGACTTCTTCAGAGTCTCGACTTTAGCGCTGCCGGATTAATCATCCTGTTTTCAGTACTGTTCGTTTATCAAACCCCGCAAGCACCCCTCGTTCTGGTACTGACCTTGGTACTGGGTAGCTTACGAGCTATTAAGAACCCAGTTCGGCTGGCACTTGCTTATGACCTTGCCGGACGGCAACAAGCGACTCGAGCCCTCTCGGGTATCAGCGTCGCAGGCCGTCTAGGCATGCTAATCGGCGCAATTGCGATCGGGGTACTCACAGACCGTTTTGGCGTGGCAGTTGCCCTGATACTGATGGCATTGATGCATACAGCAGCTGCCGGAGCGCTCACCGGAATACGGTCAAAAAATCAGCGTGTTACTGCTGATAGCACCCCTTTGTGGCAAAACCTCAACGACTACGTCAGAGAGTTCAGAGTAAACCGAGTGCTACTAATACTGGTTCTGGTCACTGCAGGTATCGAATTGTTCGGTACCTCCTACTCTAGTGCGCTACCAGAATTGGCAACATCTCGTCTGTCCCTGCGAGCTGATGGTCTCGGCCTGATGCATGCCGCCCAGGCATCTGGCGGCCTACTGGTTGGATTATTACTATTCGCCATATCACCGCAGAAAAGACGCACCAGAATCTATGGTATCTGCGTATTACTCCTTGGGATCAGCATTATCGCACTGGGACATGTATCAGATATTCCCACTGTACTACTGACGCTGGCTGTCATCTCAGCAATGATATCGGCCTGGGATATCCTCACACAGAGTATGATGCAGTCGTGTGTGCCGGATCATTTGAGGGGCCGGTCGATGGGAGCATGGATGTTCGCGATAGGCTCAGCCCCGTTGGGCCAGCTCGAAATGGGTTTTCTCGTAACTGCCATTGGCATCGGACCCGCTCTCTACCTCAATGGTTCTGGTGTGCTACTTGTCATCCTGATTGCCTTTACGGCGACACCCATACTGCGAAAACTGTGACATTATGGTCACTTTGGTTCGAACATACTGAGCAAGAAGTGCGATGAAATTTGAATCATTGATTAAGAAAATGACCCGTGCGGCTGTTCAGGGCAATGGCGCAACGGTCGCCGACTGCTTTACTGATGACGGGGTATATCACGACGTCTTCTATGGGAACTTCACAGGCCGGGACATCGCTCGGATGATTGAGGATTATTTTCACCGTGACGGCGAAAACTTTAGGTGGGATATCTTTGAGCCGGTAGAACAGCGGAACATGGGTTATGCACGTTACGTATTCAGTTACGATTCCCGACTGCCTGATTTTCAAGAGCAAAGAGCCATCTTTGAAGGCGTCGCAATTTGTCAGCTGCGTGATGGCAGAATTTCTGATTACCGGGAAGTAGCAACAGCCACAACCGGCCTTGCTCTGATGGGTTTTTCATCCAACAAGATTTCTAGATTTATTGCCCGTGAGACAGATGCCCTGATTAAACGACCCGAGTCAGCCAGTCACCTAACTGCCTCAACCAGGCGCAGTTGATAACGGCAGGGTATACCTGCCCGTGCTGACCATCTAAATTAACTGAACAGCCGGCAACACATATGAATGGACAGATCAAAATGACCAAACCCATACCCAAAAGTATGACCGACGGATTGAATGACCTTTTGGGCTTTCAGTTGGTTGAATGGCGCTCCGGTTATGCCGTACTCGATGTCGAGCTGGATGACCGGCATAAGAATCGGCAGGGTGGTCTGCATGGCGGCATCACCGCCTCAATGATCGACGCTGTGACTGGTTATTGCGGCATATATGAACCGGATTCCAGCAAACGCCGGGGCAATGTCACTGTTTCTCTGAACATTAATTACATCAGCCGGCCCAAGGGCGCTCGGCTCAGAGCTACCGCAGAACTTATCCGGGCAGGACGCCGACTCTATTTCGCTGCCGCTCGAGTAACAGATGATCAGGACACGCTCATAGCGACAGCTGAAGCAGTCTACGCCTATATTGAAAAGCAGCCGAAAACCCGCTCGGCTTCGTCCTCATAGAAATCTTTGGGGCAGGAAAGTGGTGAACACCCCAAGGTCTCACAGTAAAACGCTGTTTGAAAAAATATTTGACCGACACGTGATCACCACGCGTGAATCGGGTGACGCACTACTGTTCATCGATCGGCAGCTTATCCATGATCTTCATTACCGCTCGTTCGAAGAACTACAAGCCGCCGGACACACGATCCGTTATCCCGATCAACTTTTCGCAACGCCGGACCACAGTGTACCCACCACGGCCAAGAAACTGACCGACATTCCACAGGGCGAAATGCGCGATGCGGTTGCCGGTCTTCAGGGGGCGGCCGAACGGATCGGCTTTACTCATTTCGACATGACCGACCCGCGCCATGGAATTGTCCATGTTATCGGGCCCGAACAGGGTATCACCCTACCGGGTCTAACGCTGGTCTGTGGCGACTCTCACACCTCTACCCACGGTGCACTGGGCTGTCTCTCATTTGGTATTGGCTCAACTGAAATCAAACATGTGTTGGCTACCCAGACGCTATGGCAACGAAGACCCCGTAATATGCGAATCACCGTAGACGGCACACTCAGCCCAGGAGTCGCTGCAAAAGATATTATTCTGGCCATCATCAGACACATCGGCGTATCTGGCGGCACCGGTTATGCGATCGAATATACGGGATCAGCTATACAACATCTAACGATCGAAGGCCGCATGACCATCAGCAATATGACCATTGAAGCAGGCGCCCGATTCGGCATCATTGCACCAGATGACAAGACCCTGGCGTACGTTTACGGTCGACCCCACGCACCCACTGACGAGAAATGGGAAGAGGCCGTGGCGTACTGGAGAACCCTGCATTCTGACGAGACGGCAGTCTTCGACAAAGAAATCAACATAGATGCTGCTGCGATAGAACCGACTGTAACCTGGGGTAACAGTCCGCAATTCTGTGTGGGCATCAGCGACGTGATCCCAGATCCTGCCTCGGAGACCGACCCTGCAACCCGAGCCAACATGGAATCTGCGCTCACTTATATGGACCTTTTACCCGGCACGCCGGTCAACAAGATCGATATCGACAGAGTATTCATTGGTTCATGCACAAACAGCCGAATTGAAGATCTACGGCAGGCTGCAGATGTCTTCAAAGGCAAGTCTGTAGCCGTGCCCACACTTGTCGTACCGGGTTCGGGTATGGTCAAGAGAGAGGCCGAACGTGAAGGACTGGACCGTATATTCACTGATGCAGGGGCCGAATGGCGAGAACCCGGCTGCTCTATGTGTGTGGCTATAAACGGTGACGTGATTTTACCCGGTCAGCGATGTGCATCCACCAGCAACCGAAATTTTCAAGGCCGCCAGGGCAAGGGTAGCCGTACTCATCTGGTCAGCCCAGCAATGGCAGCAGCGGCAGCTGTGACTGGACACTTCACGGATTGCCGACAGTTGGGTAAGTAGAAGCTATGCAACCATTCGACAAGTTATCAGCTATCGCCGTCCCGATAGATATCCCTAACTGTGATACCGACCAGATTATTCCAGCCCGATTTCTACGCCGTGCAAAGGATGATCCGACTTATGCCCGCTTTCTACTTCACGACCTGCGCTTTCAGGCCGACGGTAGTGAAACCGACTTCATATTCAATCAGGTCTTTTACAACGATGCACAAATTCTGGTGTGTGACATTAACTGGGGTTGCGGTTCATCCCGAGAAGCTGCTGTCAGCGCATTGATCGCCAATCACATCCGTGCGGTAATTGCACCAACTTTTGGTGATATTCACTACAGCAACTGCATCAAAAACGGTTTGCTACCTGTCAGGCTCTCTGCTGCGAATTGCAATCACATCCGGATACAGCTGCACGAATCGCCTGGCGCGTCCCTAACCATAGACCTCGAGAAACAGACTGTCTCAGGCCCGGATCGGAAAGAGTACATGTTTGATATAGACCCAATGGACAAGATCAGGCTGCTTCACGGGCTGGATGACATCAGCATGACACTTGAACATCAGGCCGAGATCGAAGCATTTGAACGGGACTATCGTAAGAAAAATCGCTGGATTTTCTGAGTCCTCACAAAGCGAACTAAACTGGGCAGCAGTACCGACTGGCGATCTACTCAGTCAACCACCAACAACTCTTTGAGTTTTGATTGAAACCAGTGTACACCCGCTTCCTGCTTACGGCTCAATGGCCCCGGTACATATCCATGTGAGTCGTAGTTTTTATGCGTCTGCACACAGATTTCAAAGTCTTGCTCTATAACAGCTAGATTCTGAGCGATGACCTCCTGGCATGATGATTCGTCTAGCCGCTTCTCATCACAGAAATAGAACCCGTAAATCAGTTCAGTCCGTGCAGTTCCGAGTGGATTTATTCGGGAGGTGTTCATACCGCCGTCGAACACAGATAAGGTCCAGTTGGGCCACATCCACAACCATCTGCCTCGATAGAATAGTTCATCTTGTGCCGGTGCGGACATGCGCACCATGTTGTCATGCACAGTAGTCTCGAACTGTTCAAATTCGATGGCTTCAAAGAAACTGGGGTGTATGGTGGGAATATGGTAACCCTCTACAAAATTGTCTGTGTAGATTTTCCAGTTCGCATCAAACACCAACCGATGTTGTGCCACAGGTCGGTAAGTTTCAATCGGTTCCAGGGCAAGCTCGCCGATGACAGCTGCAAGCTGGCTCTCCAAAGTACTATCCGTACCCAGGGCAACAAATACCAAGCCGCGCCAGACATCGACACAAATTTCATGAAGCGACCAGTCAGCTGGATCAAATTTCGGATCGTCACCAAACCACGGCGTACGCTCTAGGCCACCGTTCAGACCATAGACCCAGCTATGGTAGGGGCATCGGATACGCTTACAGTTGCCCCGCCCCTCCGGCAACAATCGAGCACCTCGGTGACGACAGACATTGCGAAATCCCCGCAGTTTCAGATCATTGTCACGGATGACGAATACCTGGGCCCCCGCAATGTCTATAGCCAGATAATCCCCAGGTGACGTCAGGTACGAGTCCGGTCCCAGCAACTGCCAGGTATTCCAGAAGACCCACTCACGCTCGCGCTCATAGAATGCGGGATCCGTGTAAAACTCGGGGCCGAGATTCTTCATCTCGCTAAACTGCCCCACGCGTAAACCGTACAGTAACAATCACGAATTTGCGTTAGGTGCCCCAGGGCCTGATCTGGTTCTTAAGTTCGGCGTATCCTTCTAGGAATCCAGGTCTGTCGCTGGCATAAACACTGTCGAACACGCTCAGATTTTCATCCAGCCAGTCATGAAGTGCAGCATTGCCAGGATTTGCGTCTATGTAAGCATCCCGGATCAATACAAAGTGAATTCTAGGGTCGTAGGGTTCTTTCGTCCCACCCATCGACTCATCACCGTCTAGCAGGCGGAGTAACATGGCGTCCGCTGATCCGAGTGTCTGTTCGTGAATGGGGGGACCTTCCATCCTGTACATAATAGACGTCATATCCCGTCCGTTACCGGTGGTGTAGCCAAGCTCACCCCACAAGTTATCCATGTCAGCTTCGGATCCCAGCTTGTCGATCACAATTTGACCGAACCGTCGCAAAGGTTCAGATACATCTGCCAATAGGTCGGTTAACCGATCACCATCGAGGTCGGTCGCCAGCACAATCACTTCACGGTCTTCGATCAGGTCCCAGAGCAGCAGTCCATAGTTTGTGTCAGCGATATGCAATTCGATCTGACCGCCCCAAGACTCCATACCCGCCTTGAAGTCTTCTGGCAACAGCGCCACGATCCGATCAACCCGCTCACGATGTTCAACGTAGCCGTCAACTGCGAAACTCCGGCCAATTTTGAATTGCGTGTCCTGCAGCATCCAGGACAGCAATCCGGCGTTGACCCCGTCCTCCATTGCCTGGGTTGGTTTCATGGCAACCCGTCCAAGCGAGCCTGTTTCGTGGACCATTCTTAGAAATCGGCGGTTGGCATACGCCATCTGGATGCCTGGTGTGTTCATCTCCGAATGGATGACACCAGTTTGAGCATCGACATGAAACACAGCTCGATCTTGGGAATACGGAAGACACGGCATGCAGCGTACAACTGTAATGCAACCGTAGGGCCTCACGTTACAGTAGACCCCAGCCTGTGTCCGCAGCGGCGCATTACCTGACTTTCCCATAACCACAACTTTGCCACTCCGGCCGTCGTTAACGTAGGCGTCGCCAGCTGTTGACCACTTAATCGAAGTACAGGGCATGTTTCCGAACCAGGCCAACGGCTCAAGATTATGGTCGTGACGGTACTGCGCCCACATCGGTACTGCATAGTACGGAAGGCCCAAAACATCTATAGCAGCAATGGTGCCAATCATTGCATAGGCATCCGTCAGGGCGTGTGCGACAGGATTAATCTTCCCATCGTGCAGTCCACCCTGCCAGATCAACGCATTGGGATAACCGGCTGGTCGAACATCACTGGGCTGAAACAATGACGATAACACCTCCAGAAGATCACCGCCATCTGCCTCAGTTTGCGCAATTTTAAGTAAATCAATCATCTCATTCTAAACCTGTCGAAACTAATTTCAGACGTCGAACACCTGCATTTTTTACACTACCTACTGACTTTCCTCGCGGATGCCTTGGCCAACCCCTTTCGTTCATTTTGATCCGACTTGTCGACCGATCGCTCCACCCATTAATCAATAATAGAAGGGCTAACACAATACATAAAGCCCCGACCCGATGATGATCAGTGAGCCTCCCATTGTATTCACATCTGGCGACTCGGACCAGACAAGATAGCTCAGCAGAATGACCGACAGCAACATAATGCACTCAAACGGTGCTAGTTTGCTGCGGCCAGTACCGCAACGGCATGGGCCAACACGCCGGAAAACATCAATCGCGTAATGCCGTATCGATCTTTTTGATGAGACTGCTGGGGGACCGGCGCGACCCATAACGTGCCAGTACATCGCCTTGACGCCCGACCAGAAACTTTGTGAAATTCCACATAATTCGTCGCGTACCGAGAAAGCCACGGCGGGACTGTTTAAGCTGGTGAAAAAGTGGGTGTTCTCTCTGTCCGTTGACACGAACCTTGGCACACATCTGAAAGCTCACATCGTAGTGACGCTGGCAGAATTCCATAATCTCTACACCAGTACCAGGCTCTTGCCGACCAAACTGATTACACGGAAAACCGAGGATTTCCAAGCCCTTCTCCTTGTGTGACCTGTAGAGCTGTTCCAATTCTGCGTATTGCGGGGTATAGCCGCAGCGGCTGGCCGTATTGCAGATCAACAGCACTTTGCCACGAAACTCGGACAGATCTATGAGGCGACCGGATATCAACTCGATGGTTGTGTTGTAATCGATCTTCACCTGTCGATTACACCACCCTTGTTACAAAATATGTCTTCAGAACAAATCTCATCTTCTTCAGCGGTTCGAACCATCCTGTCGGCCTCAAAGACTCACTATTTAAAAAGACGCACATACTACCACCTGGAGATTAGCCTGGAACAAACCGGTTGTCCTCACGGCAGCTTGATGGACATCACTTCCGCCGTGTGTGGTAACGTTTCAGCCACCTAACGATCTTGATTTCAGAGAATACTCCATGGCATACATCAATCCACACTATCTTGTAGATACAGATTGGCTGGCTTCACATCTGGCTGAACCCAACCTGCGTATTTACGATTGTACAACGCACCTGATTCACCAGAATGACCCAGCACTGCCCGGGCCCTACCGGGTACAGTCGGGTCTTGAAGATTACCTGCAGGAACACATCCCTGGTGCAGCCTTTATAGATCTCCAGGACGACCTGTCCGATACAGATAGTGACCTGCGCTTTACCTGCCCCAACAGCAGCCAGCTGTTGTCAGCATTTGCCGCACTTGGTGTCGGGGATAAATCTCAGGTGGTTCTTTACAGCCAAACGTCACCCCAATGGGCAACCAGGATATGGTGGCTGTTGCGAATTGTAGGGTTCGACAATGCGCGTGTACTAGACGGTGGGTTAACAAAATGGAAACTAGAGCAACGGTCCGTCAGTGACCAGCAAACAACCTATACGCCGACTCAGCTGACAACCACGCCTCGGACAGGTCTGATGGCTTCCAAGGAAGAAGTACTCACCGCTATTAATAATTCCAAGGTCTGCACAATAAACGCTTTACGACGCGCACAGCATGCCGGGCAGGACAAGGGAGAATTTGGCAACTATGGGCGCCCTGGGCACATTAGTGGATCGGTTAACGTACCCACTGCAGAACTGGTTGACAGCAATACCACTACGTTTCTGCCTGCTGAACACATCGCTTCGGTGTTCACTGAGATTAGCGTGGATAAGGCAGATCGCATATTGACCTACTGTGGCGGAGGGATCGCTGCTAGTGCAACAGCGATGCTTTTAGTTATGCTGGGGTTCGATAACGTCTCCTTATACGATGCCTCCCTTAGCGAGTGGGCTCCCGACAAAACACTCCCAATGGATGTGTTGAACTGAGCGCGACACAATCAAACAACTGAACGTTTCTTGTCAAACAATATAGAGACTGCTGTACTCATCGTTGGTGCTGGGCCTGTCGGCCTGACCCTGGCACTGGATCTGGCCTGGCGTGGTATCGAGGTAGCAGTGGTGGAAATCAGAGGGCATGGGGTCCCCCCGCCTGCAAAATGCAATCACGTTTCCGCACGCACGATGGAGGTTTACCGGCGCCTGGGGATTTCCCAGAAAATCAGAGCCACTGGATTACCGGCTGACTATCCCAACGATGTGGCATTTCGCACAACCTTTACAGGCATCGAAATCGCGCGAATTCCCATACCCTGCAGACGTGATCGCTACACCACAACCGAGGGGCCTGACACCGGATGGCCAACACCGGAGCCACCCCACCGTATCAACCAGATCTATCTCGAACCTATCCTGTTTGAACAAGCTGCTGCCACAACCGAGATATCCATTCACTGCCGATCCCGGTTCATAGCCCTCGAACAAAGCGATAATGGCGTAGTTGCGGTCATAGAGGACTTGGACACTGGCAACACCCACCCTATTTTTTGTGAATACCTGATTGGCTGCGACGGTGGCTCATCTGCCGTACGCAAAAGCATCGGCAGCCAGTTTCACGGTGACTCTGTTTTACAGCGTTGCCAGTCCAGCTTCATTCGTACCGCTGAGCTGATCCACTTGCAGAACGAGAAACCGGCCTGGAGCACCATATCTCTGAACCCTCGACGTTCCGGCAACGTCTATGCGATTGATGGTCAGTCACTGTGGATAATCCACAATTACTTACGCGAAGATGAATCCGACTTTGAATCGGTTGATCGCGACAGTTCCATAAGAACCATTCTCGGCGTAGATGATGAGTTCAAATACGATATCCTGGCACGGGAAGACTGGTTCGGAAGACGTCTCGTGGCTGATCGTTTTCGTAAAAACCGGGTTTTCTTATGTGGCGATGCGGCGCACATCTGGGTGCCTTATGCTGGCTACGGCATGAATGCAGGCGTTGCCGATGCCGCGAATCTGTCCTGGTTGCTCAGCGCCACACTGAACCAATGGGCACCTGAATCCATTCTGGATGCTTACGAACGGGAGCGCCTACCGATTACCGAACAGGTTTCCCACTTTGTAATGAATCATACCCACGCCATGGTAAAGCAGAGACGCACCGTACCTGGAAACATCGAGGCACTAGGGCAAGAGGGAAATCGAGTACGACAGCAAACGGGTCGCGATGCGTATGAACTGAACGTTCAGCAGTACTGTGCCGCAGGACTTAACTTCGGCTATTTTTACGACGACTCACCCATTATCGCTCACGAACCAGAACCACCCCCCGCTTACACGATGTCTACCTTTACAGCATCAACACTGCCCGGCTGCCGCCTGCCACATCTGTATCTAGAATCAGGATGCTCGTTATACGACCGCCTGGGCCCGGAATTCACACTATTGAGACTCGACCCTGGTCTAGATGTCACGGTACTGACTGCAGCAGCCACACACAGGTGCTGTCCACTTCACATTCTTGATATCACCGTCCCACCGGACAACAGTGAATACACGCACCCGTTGATCCTGGTCCGACCCGATCAGCACGTTGCCTGGCGCGGACACACTTGTCCAATTGACGGACTCTCCCTGATCGACCAAATCCGAGGGTATACACCGGCATAAATGTCCCCAGGGCAACCTGTTGAATCAAGTCGGTGCGATAAAAGCAGGTCGACCATATTGAACTGATCATCCCGTTAAATGTTTCGAACCAGGTCAACTGTTTATCAGCAGTGAAGCGTAAGCTTTTCTCAATTTGAAACAGCTTGTTTCCGAATCACCCTGCCAGTACTGGGTAACCAGAACGCACACAATACTGCGACCAAAGCTGCAGCAGAAAAGAGCAGGTAGAGCACACCAAAAGTTCCGGTCCGATCAAACAGATCGCCTGCCACATAAACCGTTAAACCACCAATGCCCAGGGCGAGGACAAATCGGGCACCATATGCCACCGAACGCCATCTGAATGGCGTGTACTGTGCCACCAACATATTCTCTGCTGCTGCGAAAGTCACCAGAAAAGACATCGCTAATAACATCGCCCCTATCAGGCGGTAGCCAGACGCGTTCGCAACCAGAATCAATGCCGGTACCAGCAACATCCAGAACATGAGGTAGATGGTTCGTGGAGAATAGCGATCTGCAAGCCAGCCACCGATAAAGCTACATACTGATGATAACCCGATGACAGTACCGGTGAGCATCCCGATTCCTGTATATGAATCCACTAAAGTGACTGTTAAACCTACTTCGAACACCTTCGGCGCTGTGTTCATCATTCCAGCGTATACAAACCCGTTACAAGCCATGGTCACGAGCAACACCAGGAATACACGACGATAGTCGCCATGCGCAGGCGCTGGTACCGGTATACGATCAGCACTTCGGTCCGATACCCAGCCCCGAGCCCAAGCAACCCATAGCAAGGCCCCCGTCAGAATAGCTATTGCCCCAGGCAACACAAAGGCCGCTCTCCAGGAGACATAATCAATCATTAACCCAACAAACACCGGTGCCACAGCACTGCCGAGGTGGCCAAACGCACCGTTAACGCCCAGGGTCAAACCCTGCCGACGTGCGCACGCGACCAGCCAGGCAATCCCAACCGGATGGTAGATCGACGCAAAAAGCCCAATCAGTGACAGCCCAATAAATAGATGAGTCGTATTCGTCGATAAGCCGGTGAGTACTGTGGAAACGCCGATCCCAATAAAGAAAATTACAAGCATTCCCACCTGACTCCACCGGTCACCAAACCAGCCTGCGGGTAGCGAGCCCACGCCAAACAGGATAAGGCCCACGCTCGAAAGACCCAACATCTCACCATAAGACAGATCAAACTCACCTGGCAAATAAAGCACAGCGGTGGCATAAAGAATAGTCAGCATGTGTGTAAACACATGACCTGCATTCGAGAAAGCCATGGAAATCAAGGGGCTGGTATCATCTCGACTAGTATTCATATTCGTTACTGCCCGGGACAACGACTTTTCATACTGTGGGGAGACGGTCCACAGCCTCGAACAGACGCTCCACCTCATTTGCCTCGTTGTAGAGATAGGGACTCACCCGCATCGCATCCCCACGTTTGCTGACATAAACTCCCATTGAGGCGAGTCTTTCCTGGAGATCCTCTGGCCATCCCTGCTGTCGACGTATACCGATGATATGCGCGACTCGGCGACCCTTAGGTGGCATCAACATACCTCGATCCAGAGCAGCGACTTCTACAAGATCTGTCAGTATCTCGACAGACCGGTTAATTCGTTCTAGTCGCCATTCAATCAATTGCTCCAGCGCGCTAATAGCCATGGCGGGCAGTATCGGATTATTGCGTTCACCCATATCAAACCGACGCGCACCAGAAGCTCCATCCATATCATCTCCCCGCATCATACCCAGTGGGGGGATATCACTAAACGTCCAAGTGTAATGCTCGATTGGCTGCGCTGAATGATGGCGGGGTGCCGCGTATAAAAAACTAAACGCATAGGGACACAACAGCCACTTATACCCGGATGCAATCATGAAATCAGGATCAATCTCGTTTACATCCAGTTCCATTGCACCTGCCGACTGCGTAGCATCGACAACCAGAGCAGCACCGACCTCACGACAACGTCGACCCAGTGCAACCAGATCGATCGAACTGCCGTCAGTCCACCGACAAGGTGCAGTGGCAACGATCGCTGTGTTGTAATCGATGTGCGTAAGGATCGCGGTGGTCCAGTCCCAGTCATCAGGCGTGGGGACGACAGTAAGTTTGGCGCCAACCTCCCGTGTTTTAAGGTGCCAGGCGTGGAAATTAGAAGGGAATTGGTCTTCGATGACAACTATATTCTGGCCAGGAAGAACCGGCAGTGACTCAGCCGCCAGTTTTATCCCATAGCTCGTTGAGTGAACTAATGCGATGTTGTCAGCCTCACTCCCGATCAGCACGCCATAGGCCGACCGGCACCGTTCAATCTCGTCTGCAGTACGATCCCTATTCTGGGCATCCCATGGCTGGGCCTTTCTCATCACACTTTCTTGACCCGCACGACAAGAAATTTGCAACAGAGGTCCCTGAGACGCACAGTTGAGATAAACAATATCCTCTGGTATGTCGAACATCGCCCTTTGATTGGACAACCGGTCTGTCATGTGCGTAATCCCTGACTCATCGTACGCTTACCGATGCCTAGAAGCGTACGCTATAAGACCCGACGGTATACCTGCTTTTCAGGCGCGCGTGCATCGGCTTAGTCTAACCTTAAGCCTGCATTGCAGAACTGATTGTATTCGCTATCCGCATGGCATAATGCACAATAAGATCTGACTCGTGACGAGTTGGTTGGGTCTGATTCGGATCAGTCATCGAAACTGGCCTGGACTCTATATCCCATGTACTTATGCTTGAGCGCGTAAATGACAGATAGCAGCACCTCTCATTTTCCACAACTCTTCTCACCTTTTAGGTTAGGTCATACGGAAACACCGAACCGTATTGTCTCAACCAGCCATGGCACGAACATGGCCAGCGAAGGCATTCCGACACCGCAACTGATTGCCTACCATGAGGCCAAGGCACGAGGAGGTTGTGGCACGGTAATGATGTTCGGCAGCGGCGCGGCCTCACCGTTGACACCGATCATGAACAATCACGTGAACCTTTGGGATGATCGTGCTAAAAATGGACTCCGCGGCGCGGCACACGCAATCAAGCAACACGGCGCACTGGCTATCAGCCAGGTCACCTCAATGGGTCGTCGAACCAATCTTCACGCTGACATCTTCGGTCGGGGCCCTTCAGCTACGTCGTGTGAACTGTCCCCGGCAATTCCTCATGTCCTGACAATCGGTGAAATAGAGCAGATCACCGCCGATTACGCTCAAGCATGTGCCACGCTTGAAGACTGTGGCTTTGATGGAGCCGATCTTGCCTTTTACGACGACCAGCTACCGGATCAGTTCTGGAGCCCTCAAACCAATCATCGACGTGACCGTTACGGGGGTGCACTGGAAAACCGACTGCGATTTTCTCTCGATGTTCTGGAAGCGATCCGCGGCGCTGTAGGCCGGGATTTCATCGTTGGCGCCCGGGTATCCGGTGATGACCGACTGCCGGGTGGGCTGTCACCCGAGGAACTCCTGGAGATCATCCAACGACTGGATCGTACGGAGCAACTCGACTATTTCACGGTGACCGGTGGTACGATCTCGACTTTTCGCTCACGCGGTTGGAACATCCCATCGGCCTACTACGGTCTGGGTACCTTCGTCAGTCTGGCTGGTCGGGTCCGATCTGCCGTAAACACCCCGGTAATTGTGACCGGCCGAATCGTTACCCCTGATCAGGCTGAACGGATACTTGAGAGTGGCGCGGCTGACCTAGTCGGTATGACCCGCGCACTGATCGCTGATCCTGACCTGCCAACAAAAGCCAGGAACCAGCAGCCCGAACAAATTCGTGTGTGCATGGGCTCAAATGAAGGCTGCATCGACCGGCTGTATTTCGGACTGCCGATTGGCTGTGTACAGAACCCAGTTGTCGGCAGAGAACAATCCTGGGGAAATCTCAACCCAGCTACAAAATCTCGACATGTTGTGGTAATTGGTGGGGGGCCGGCAGGTATGGAAACCGCCCGGGTTGCTGCCTCCCGACAGCACCAGGTAACGCTTCTTGAACGTGACAATAAACTGGGCGGTGCTATACAGATTGTAGCCCGAGCATCCGGATGGGAAAGCTACTCACAGTGCGTCACCTGGCTTAAGAATCAGCTACTGGACCTTGAGATCGACATTCGACTCGAGACTGATGCCACGACTAACTTGATCCGTGCACTATCACCCGATGCGGTCGTTGTGGCAACTGGCGCCGAACCAAGAAGACCAAATATAGCTGGTGCCAACCTATCTCATGTTGTTACGGTTTCGGACATCCTCAGTGGTAGCGTTGGCCCATCGGGGCGCTGCGTGATACTGGATGAAATCGGGTATACCCCTGGTGCTAAAACTGCTGATACCTTAAGTCAACTCGGGTATGACGTTGAGATCGTGACCCGCCAGTATGCATTGGGCGAAGACATTGGTACGACTGTCAGAGCCGTCCTGTACGAACGTTTGTTGCGCGCTGGTGTCAGGATCACCACTTTGCATACACCCGTCGAGATCACGACTTCCGGGGTTCGCTTGATGCATGTGCTTACAGATGAAGAACGTTTTATTGAAGCAGACACTGTGGTCCTTTCTTCCAGTGGTATCGGGCGCGATGCACTCCACCGTGAACTGGTTGAAGGAAACAAGTATGAACTCCATCTAGTTGGGGATGCTTTTGCGCCGCGTCACTTGAGACATGCCATGGTGGATGGCGCCCGGACCGGACGGGCACTGTAGGGACCTATGTCCTGGCCTGATCAATCGTCGCTGTCGCAAGCTCTGTTCACCAGGGCACGGAAGGTTCTCCCAGGTGGTATTTCAAGGCTGCAAACGCTGGTTCAGCCGTTTCCGATCTATGCCATCGAGGGTCACGGCGCAACGATAACAGACGCGGACGGTGTACCGCGCACAGATTTTATGAATAACTTTGCCTCTCTGATCCACGGACACGCACATCCAGAAATTCTTAGCTCTGTCACTGAGGCCATGCACAAAGGCACCTGCTTTTCGATGCCCACGGAGCTAGAAATTCAGCTCGCCGAATTAATTGTAGGCCGAGTCAAGCGGGTCGAGAAAATCCGTTTCTGTAACAGTGGGACAGAAGCTGTGATGCTTGCCATCAAAGCAGCGCGGGCGCGGACGAACCGACCCTGCATCGCTAAGATTGAAGGTGCCTATCACGGGATGTATGACTATGCAGAAGTCAGTTTAGATTCTTCGCCGGATAATTGGGGTGACGTGCCTAACCCGTTAGCCTATACCCGCGGTACCCCTGTGAGCGTCTTAGAAGACACTATCGTCATACCGCTCAATGACAGCTACACCAGCGAGCGGCTATTGCGTGACTGTGGCGACAGATTGGCTGGCGTACTGATCGACCCTGTACCGTTGTCCTGCGGGCTGGTACCGATGGCCGATCATTTTATCGACATGCTGCATCGCGTAAGCCGTGAACTCGGTGCGTTGATCATTGCTGACGAGGTCATCGCATTCCGTCTTGACTATCATGGTGCACAGTCAAGGTTCGGAATCAACCCAGACCTCACAACCTTTGCCAAGATAATTGGAGGCGGCTTCCCTGTTGGAGCCATTGGGGGAACTGAAGATGCCATGTCTGTTTTTAGCCATAATCAAGGCAAGCCCCCAAACTCTTCTAGTGGAACATTCACAGCAAACCCAGTATCGATGGCAGCGGGGCTCAAGACACTAGAGATGCTAGACACCAAAGCCTACGATTACCTCGAAGATCTAGGCACTTACGCCAGACATGTCGTGGAGAATACATTTGTTGCGGGTGGATTCAAGGGACAAGTTACCGGGGTCGGTAGCATGTTTCACTTGCATCTTCATGATCGTGAAGTGACTGACTACCGGACATTCTTCCGGACTGAGGCTGAAGCTGGAGCGACCAGCCGGCTTCATCTTAGACTTCTAGATGCCGGATACATTCTCTCACCTAAATTGGGTGGTTTTCTGTCTACCGCGAATACACGAGACCAAATCGACGGATTCGGCAATGCGCTGGCCACCGCCCTCACCAGTGAGATGCCTACACGTTGACGCGTTCGGTGCCCGTCGGGGTCCAACTCTACGACACTATAGGTTTAGGCTATCGCACATAGATTCGAATTATCACAATCCCAGCGCGCTGCTTATAATCAGGACCGGCAGTTCCAATTGAAAACGACTGCTCGATAGATCATCAACCATTCAATCACAACGGAGGAAAATATGGCTAAAGGATACTGGATTAGTGCTTATCGGGAAATCAACGATCCTGCAAAACTGGCAGCCTATGCGGAACTGGCAGCACCAGCAGTAAAAGCCAATGGTGGAAATTTCTTGGTTCGAGGAGGGGCAATCACAGCCAAAGAGGCTGGTGTGGCCGAACGCACAGTGGTTGTCGAATTCCCCAGTTATGATGACGCTCTGAGCACGTATCAAAGTGATGCCTATCAGGCGGCACTTGAAAAACTTGCAGATGGTGTGGTGCGAGATTTTCGAATTGTTGAGGGCTCTGAATAGGTACTCACGACATCAGTTGCACTACTCCACCTGATAACGTGCTACAGCTTCGTCATTCCATTCGATACCATTACCGACAGTCGTCGGTACTTGCACCCTGCCGCCTGAAGCAACTGTAGGCTCACGAATAATTGGGCTGGCCCAGTCGACATACTCAAGCCAGTCTGCGTTGTTGGTCGTGGCCATCAGGTGAATGCTGATCTCTGGGAAAAGATGCGTAGATACAGGAATGCTTTCAGCCTCCGGCAGGGTGACGGCTGCACGCCAGCCAGAGACACCGGCTATTCGCTGTACATCCAGCATATAGAAGTCAGCCGCTTTGGCTTTCAGAGCTTTCTGGAATTCAAGTGGGTTGAGTAGATTCTCACCCGTCTGGATTGGGGTATCTACTGCAGCTGCTACTGCGGATGAACCGTGGTAATCATCATATCGAACAGGCTCCTCGATCCAGTACAACCCCTCTCCATCTAGTGCCTGACAACGACTCAGAGCCTCTTTGCGGTCAAGTCCCTGATTGAAGTCGCTCATCAGATCGATCGCGTCACCACAACTGCGCTTAACTGCACGAACCGCAGCGAGATCCTCTTTAAAAGTCTCATATCCCAGTCGCAACTTGACTGCGCTGAAGTCACCCTCAGCGAGTAATTCCTGGGCCTGGTCTGCGAGTTTCTCTGGATCCCCCTTTTCGAGCCAAAGCCCACAGCTGTTATAAGCCTTCACGTATTCTTTTGGATCACCCAACACCCTAGCTAACGAAAGCTCTTCAGATTTTGCCCGTATATCCCAGAGTGCCATGTCTAGCCCTGCGAGCACTTGGCCGAGGATACCGTGAATATCCAACAGTCGAAGCTGCTGTCGTAGCAACGGGTCAACCTGCTCTGGGTCAGCGTCCATACCCCGCACCAGTTCTTCTATCGCAGCCACACAACTCATGGTTGGCTTTAACATCGATTTTAGAAATACAAACAGATAGGCATGACCCGTCAACCCTACATCAGTTTCCACATCAAGAAGAACTAGGGGTAGTTCGCCAATGGCACCACTGGCTGTCACTGGTGGATGCCTGAAAGGCACGAGAACCGGCGTTGTCTTAATATTAGAAATAACAATGGCCATATCACAATCCTTATTGGGCGTGCTGAATACGTCGAGGCATCAGCTACAGGCCCAATGGGTCAAATACTGAGGTCAAGTAGATTGTAGTCGTGGATCGCTTGTTTCACGTCTTCGTTCCATTTCAGCTTCTCACCGCTCTCGACGAACGGGGCATAAGCATAGGGTGATTCATCTGGAAACCGTTGACGCCTGGCATCGATCCCGTACCCGATCATTCGCGAGCGTTTGCGAATCCGTGCATCGTCATAAATCGCCGGTGCATTATGAACGCCGCCGCCCTGAACATCCATTACGCTGGAGCGCCGGTGATATCCGAGCGTAAAAGAAACACGCCAGTCTGGACTAGTATTCGCAAATGAACCGTGTACCAGTTGCCGGTTATGGATGACGACGTCTCCCGGATCACAGATGTACGGGACAGCATCGGAGAGCCTCTCTGACCCGTTGTCCGCTACCCAATCCGAAATATCAACCTTGCCTAAACGATGTGAGCCAGGTACCGCCCAGACAGCATTGGCTGCAGTACAGCCATAAAGTTGCGCATGAAACGTGTATCCGTGAATACTGCTGTCCCATTCAGGGTTGTCCCAGTGGGTCACGCCGTCTTGATGCCACGCCACGGACGCTCCGAGCCCAGGTTGCTTGATAAACATGGCCTCATTAAATGGGACAAAATCCTCTCCGTTGAGACTTGCGGCCAGCTTAAGCAAATCCGGATGTGCGTAAAGGCGTAAAAGAGCCTCTGAATGCTGAAGTACCCCCAAAATCAGATAAACGGTTTGTTCGGGCGAATCGGCCGACGGCTGGGGCTCTACCATCTTTACCGGGTGGCGGCCTGCAGCGCGATCGGTTCCACCAAAAGGATCTCCCAGAGGTCGGGACCAGAACAGACTCGCTCCTTTACAGTCAACGCCCAATGCCGGTCGGTCCTGTTTATCGACAGAAGACCCCTTAGTAGTTGGTAGTCGTTCGAGAATGTCAAAAACATCTGTTTCGATGTCACCAAGTTCATCGGAACCAATCAAATTTTTCAGAACATAAAATCCGTGTTCATCAACCGATGATTGAATGTCGGGGTGAAGATCACCATTATCCAAAAACTCCAAAGATCCCCGGTTTGGTAGCGCCAACGCACGCGCTCGACCAGTATTGAAATAGGCCTGCATAGCCGTTTCGTGCTCGCCATAGTCGGCTTGGATACCGGCTTGCCCAATATTGATAACTAAGGGTTCTTTCATGATGGCTGTATGGTCAATTTACAGCGTCATTCGTTTCAAAAACAGTATAGAACAATATGCCTGGCCTTACCGACATTATTGAAGTCACAGGCCCGCTTACAGCACGGGTTAGCTGTCGCCGTGTGTATCGATTAAATGTCAATGCGTCACAATAACGTACACTGCTGTATCTAATCCCGATAGTGAAAGCCTGTGATTCCCAATTTTGAGTTGCTACTTCCTGTGCTACTCGCACTGCTCGCCGGGGTGCTTTTTGCGTTTGGCAACCAGTGCTCACGGATCGCAATGCGATACACAGATTCACAGACTGCCTCACTATTCCAGATCGGTGTCAGTACGGCCTTGTATTGGCTGATTGCGCCGTTTTATCTTGAATCCAGCTTCTGGAATTCCCCGGTGCTTCCACTTCTTGCCGCTATTGGGCTGATTCGACCTCTGCTTTCAGCAAACCTTGGTATGGCAGGTACCCGGATACTTGGTCCAACAATCTCGAGCACCTTGGCGGCTACTGCCCCGCTGTTTGGCGTTGCACTGGGAGTTGTATTGCTTGCAGAAACGCTATCCTGGGAGGTTGCACTCGGAACAGCTGGAATTGTTTTTGCTGTCGCCATCTTGTCTTGGCAACGCGACTCGGGTCGAACCTGGCCACTGATTGCCCTGTTGCTACCTATAGGCGCCGCTATGATTCGAAGCCTGGCACATGCGTTAGCCAAAATAGGTCTTGAAACGCTACCCAGCCCATTTTTCGTCGCGCTGATTGCTTACACCGTATCCTTTCCGATCGCGCTAGCCAATGACCTTCGAATCCGGCGACACAATCGGCGGCGACTATCCACAGCTGGGCTGAAGTGGCTAGTCTTTACAGGGCTGATCTATGCTGTATCCGTGCTGGTTCTGAACACTGCGCTGATGTCTGGGCGGCTGATCATTGTCAGTCCAATTGTCGCCTGTTCACCGTTGTTTACGTTACTCCTGGGTCGGTTCGTGTTTCGGGAGGAAACCCTGAATCGCAAGGTTACTGTTGCTGTTCTGCTCGTGGTTCCCAGCGTTATCCTGATTGGTCTACGCGCCTGAACGTTTTAATCTGACAGAATCTGCCAACAGCTTTAGGGTGTGGCAGAAGTTTATTCGGAGATTTGAAGATTCACTCGTCGCAACAGCCCCTCCAGTGGTAAGTCATGAATCCCGACATTTCTTAAGGCATCAATCGTGTTCACGAGGTAATCGCGGCACGAACCCAGTTCGCCTACTGCAGACCCGATCATTACGGCCTGAGTCTCCTTAGAAAGATCACCTGCACACTGTGGATGAAGTTCGTCGACCACAAAGGTCAATGCTGTCGTGATTGTGGAATCTACCTCTACGCTGACCCACTTTGGCTGATACACCGCCGTGAGCATTTCTCTTTCCCAGATAGATGTCAGGGCCTCAGATCTGCCGTCCTCAGGAAGCGGTATAAGAACACCCTGACAAAACGCAGAATCAACGCGAAGGCCCAAACCGAGGCCAGGGCTATCCGGTGCACCCCGTGCTTCAACAGTGAAAACACAAAAATCGCGTCTATAACCATGGAGTATGGCTTTACATCTTGACTGCACTTCAAAACAGGGCCGCCAAATCAGTGACCCATACGCGAACAACGAAATCGTTTCCGGGTCTGGTGCTAATTCAATCGTGCGTTGAAGTGATTGCCCCCGCTCACGAGTGGTTAGATGGTCAAAACGCTTCATGATATTACACCCCTATAGTTTCACCCATACCCGTTCAATGTTTTGAACACTCCCGTAACTATGGCCATCGCTACCGAACAGCGAACTGAAACCGTATAATGCGCTGCAGCCTTGATATGCCTTATCGCCGACTATTCACCAGCTTGACCATTTTTTCATTTCGATTGCACATCAACAACCGCTCCTCAACATGCTGATCTTTGTCTACGATCGTGGCATTGCGTCAGCAATCGGCACTGTCGTCATACCAGTCAAAGCAGCGAACGGATGAAGCCAAACCCGTCCGATCAACCCTCACGTGCTGAGGAGTATCGCTCCGCACGGAAACTGGACATCGAGATACTCGCTAGGATCATCGCTAGCGTATTGCATTACCCCTCCCGCGTTGCCATTGCAGTCACCGCCACCCTTCTATCATCCTCGTTCCAGCTGTTTATCCCCCGCTATGTCGGACAAGCTGTAGATCACGCACAAGGGCTACTCGGGGAGCAGGCGACAACATCCGGAGAGATTGAAAATGCCCTATTATTTGCCGGACTGATGATCATCGGTCTGAGTATCCTGCGTGGACTGTTTGCGGTCGTACAGAACTATTTTGGAGAATCGGTCGATCATTGTCTTGCGGCTGAACTTCGCAAACGTTTCTATTATCGCGTTCAGCAGCTGGGCCTGTCCTTTCATGACCATGCCCATACTGGCGACCTGATTACGCGTGGCATGCTTGACCTTGAGGGTATCCGATATTTTCCCAGTACAGGTCTGATCCGAACCTTGATGCTGCTGGTACTCGTAACTGGTGGCGCCGTAATACTGCTGTCGACCAATTTTGTGCTGGGTCTGGTTGCTCTTAGCTTCGTTCCGGTGATAGCTGTGCGCTCGGCGGTCGCCCGGTTACAGCTGCGCTACCTATGGCTCAAGCAACAGGAAAAACTCACCCAGCTGACCAATTTTATGGAAGAAAATCTAACCGGTATTCGTATTGTCAGAGCATTTTTCGCTCGTGATCACGAAATAAGTCGCTTCCAAAATCGTTCGGCAAGCGTACTGGATGTTTCTTTTCAGCGACTGATGGCGAGGGTTCGGAACATGACCTTTATGGGGCTGGTGTTCTATGCCGCGATGACTGCCGTATTGTGGGTTGGCGGAAACATGGTCCTTAGCGGACAGATCACGGTCGGCCGGCTTACAGAATTTCTAGCATTCATGATGATCTTGCAGATGCCAGTTCGCCAGATCGGTATGACCGTGAACTCCTACGCGCGAGCATCAACCTGTGGTGCAAGACTTTTTGCTGTACTCGACGAGCCGAGTCTCGTCGACACCAACACTGGCCTTCCACACCTTAAAGTCACCCGAGGTGCAGTAAGGTTTGAAAATGTTGATTTCCAGTATCCGCTCAGCAAATCCGGCGAAAACATCATTTCTGACATCAGTTTCGAAGTTGGATCGGGTCACACACTGGGCATTGTCGGGCCACCGGGCAGTGGCAAGTCCACCGTTGCCCGTCTGATTCCACGTTTTTATGAGCCAACCAACGGCAGAATACTCGTTGATGGTCAGGACATTACCCAGGTATCTATTGCCTCACTTCGACAGGCGATAGGTGGCGTACAGCAGGACCCGTTCCTATTCACGGCATCTGTCGACCACAACGTGGCCTATGCTGACCCGTCGACAAATCTGGATCAGATCGTGCAGGCCAGTACAGATGCCCAGATTCACAGTTTTATTGACGAACTGCCCCGGAGCTACCAGACACTGGTGGGTGAGGACGGCGTGTCACTATCAGGTGGACAGCGACAGCGAGTATCCATCGCCCGCGGTACACTGACCAATGCGCCTATCTTTATTTTCGATGACGCCACTGCAGCAATAGACGCCGGTACGGAACAGCGTATCCGCCGAGCACTTAAAGCACGGGCCGGCACGCATACCACGATCATCATCTCTCATCGTCTCGTCAGTCTCATGCATGCTGACGAGATTCTTTTTCTCGACGAGGGCTGCGTTGTTGAGCGCGGCACCCATGAGCAGTTGCTCGCGCTGAAAGGGAGATATTTCGAACTTCATTCTCTACAACTTAGGGATGAACACTGGTCACCCCGCCTGACTGAGCACATTAAGCCGGCATGAGACTGATAACCGAGAACCCCGGGGCCACATCGGGAGCCCAGCCTGAACGTGCTGTAGTCGGCGCCCAGATCAGTCACGATGAAGAGATGTTCGGCCGTGCATTCGATGGCCGTGTTATACGGCGTTTTTTTGCATTTGTATGGCCGTACCAAGGAACCGTGGTGCTTGCACTATTGGCTGTACTGGTATTCGTCTGCACGCAGTTGGCCATTCCGCTGGTCATCCTGTTTGCCATTGACCACACCTTGAGCCCAACGACTGTAGCGACCACTACGCTCGGCACCGTGGTTATGGTGTTCGCCGGTGTGATTCTGGTGAACTTTCTGGCCAACTACCTACAGGAATTACTGGTCGGGCGTGTCGCAGAGACTGTTATTGTCGACCTGCGACGAGCAATGTTTTCCCACCTCCAGCGGGTTGCCTTGTCTTTCATGGACAAAACTGAAGTGGGTCGAGTGATGTCGCGACTTCAGAGCGATACCGGTACGCTGCAGGAGTATCTGGAGAGCTCAGTATTTGCAATTGGTGATCTCGTGCTGCTGTTGGGGATCACGATTACTTTACTGGTGCTCAATCTTGAACTGGGCGCACTCACGCTGTCCATCATGCCTGTGCTGCTGTTAGTCAGGTATTTCTGGCTCCCGCATGCTCGTGCAGCTTTCCGCCGCGCAAGGGAAACCAACTCAATGGCGAATGGTGCCCTCGCAGAATCGATTCGGGGCATTCAAACCATACAGGTAATGGTTCGCGAGTCGGTGAATTTCCGGCTGTATTCCAAGTTGTGCGACCTTAACCGCGGGGCTCACCTGCGGGCTGCCAAACTAGCTCAAGTAAATATCCCTATAGTCGACACGCTCACCGGCGTCGCGATGGCCATCATCATTGTTGTTGGAGGCCGCATGGTATTAAATGATGAACTTGCGCTGGGCGTCATGGTCGCCTTTATATTCTATGTTCAACGATTTTTTGATCCAATCCGGTCGTTGACCATTCAATACAGCATGATGCAAAGGGCAATGGTGTCGGGCCAACGGATCCTTGAAGTTCTTGACGTTCCTGAAGCAATCAAAGACAGGCCCGATGCACTGGAGCTCAAGTCCTGTGCGGGTCACGTTGATTTCAGCCACGTAGATTTCGCGTACGTGAGTGATACCCCTGTACTGACTGACATCAGCATTTCGATCAAAGCCGGCGAAAAAATCGCGCTGGTTGGACCCACTGGATCCGGCAAAACGACAGTCGCAGCGTTACTGCGCCGGTTTTATGACGTGTCATCGGGCCAGGTACTGATTGATGGACACGATATACGCGATGTGTCGCAGAGATCGCTGGGCACACATATGGCGATGGTGCTGCAGGATCCCTACCTGTTCTCAGGCTCCATTTTCGAGAACATCCAGTACTCGAATACCGACAAGGGATTGGCTGATGTTGAGGCCGCTGCCCGCGCTGTCGGCGCCCATGAATTTATCACCCGTCTCCCGGGCAGCTATGAGTTTATGGTGGATCAGCGCGGTGGAAATCTGTCGCTGGGACAACGCCAGTTGCTGAGTTTCGCCCGCGCCCTAGTAGCTGATACAAAAATCCTCATACTCGACGAAGCAACTGCCAATGTCGACAGTTACTCCGAGATGAAAATTCAGAAGGCATTGAATGTTCTGCTTCGAGGGCGAACAGCCATTGTTATTGCACATCGGCTGGCTACAGTAAGAGAGTGCGATCGAATTCTAGTACTTCACCACGGGCGATTGGTTGAACAAGGGAGTCACGATCAGCTGATTCTCCAGAACGGTCTTTATGCCGGGCTTTATCGGATGAACTACGGATCATTCGATGACCTCGCGATTGGGCAAAACGACTGAGGAGATAGCGCTGCCAGTTCCTTATTGCGGTACCTTCAGTCGTTGTAAAAAGAGGGCTATTCCCCAGTAAAGTTTGGGAGTCGACGTTCAGCCATGGCTTTGATTCCTTCGCGAAAATCAGCGGTTTTGCGTAAGCGACTCTGCTCCGCCAGTTCGTGCTCAGTTGCCTGAACGACTGCATCAGCCAGACCACCGCGTAGGGTCGCTCGAATACTCTGAACCGCCAGGGGACCGGATAATGCGACCTCGGCCGCCAGTGCCTGCGCAGCTTCGCGCACCTCATTCTGGGGTACAAGCTGATCAGCCAAACCGATTGCTACGGCATCAGTGCCGTTCACGCGTCGTCCTGTCAGTAGAAGCAGGCTGGCCTGAGTCTCACCCACGAGTCGCGGTAGCGTAACGCTGAGACCGAAGCCCTGGTGAAATGCCAACCGTGCAAAGTTTGCAGAAAACCGGGCTTCGGCACAGGTGATCCGGTGATCAGCAGAACAAGCGAGCCCCAGACCCCCACCTACAGCTGCACCCTGTATTGCCGCTATCACCGGTTTTCGGGCACTGAAGACCCGGGCAGCCTCGCGATATAACTGACCCGCTTGCGCATCGAGTTGTGCCTGGCCCCACGACTCGCGCGCCGAGAAATCTGCCCCTGCGCAAAAATGCTTTCCTTCGGAACACAACACAACAGCCCGACAATCGTCGTCAGCATCCAGCATCTCGTAAGTATCAGCGATCGCTCTGATCAGCTCGTAATCAAAAAAATTGTTTGGCGGGCGGTGTATTTCTACTATTGCCACATGACCATCTAATTCGACTGTGATGTCGTTATCCACATTGTTTGCCATCAGGGGTTTTCTCCAGAGAAGTCAAAGTGTCGGTTAGAAGAACCCGTTCATTAGGAGGGTTCGATCAACACATCCGCGATCGTAATGCCGTTACCGCGAGGATGCACGATCACCGGATTAAGATCCAGGGCACGAAGTGCATCCCCCTGGACTGCAGCAAAATCTGACACTTTAACAATGAGCTCTAACAGCGCCGGTACGTCCGCCTCGGCCCTGCCTCTGAGGCCCTGGAGCAAGGGCCAGCTGCGCAGCTGCTCGACCATGCGTTGTGCCTGTCTGAGAGTCAAAGGAACCGGCAAACTGATCACGTCGTTGATCAGTTCGACCAGGATCCCGCCACTGCCCAGGGTGAGTATTGGACTAAATCCAGGTTCTGTGGTGACACCGATGAGAATTTCTTCACCCGCCGATGCCATGGGCTCGATGCGGACACCCTGGATTTTGGCAGTTGGTGCCTTGCGTTTCACCGCTGTCATCATCATGTCAAATGCCTGGCCGATAGCCGCATCGTCAGAAAGACCAAGCGCAACTCCACCAATTTCTGTTTTGTGCGGTACCTCCCTGGACTGCAATTTCATTGCCACGGGCCCATCAAATGTCCGGGCAGCATCAATGGCATCGGCCACTGAATTAACCAGCATTCCCGGTAGACAAGGGATGCCCCAGGCCAATAGATGTTCTTTAGCTTCATGCTCACTGTATGAATGCTGTTTCATCGGTGGGCCTGAAATCGACGGCCTTATGCCGGGTGTTGCGTAGAGATCCGGTGCATCCAGCGATAGAAATAAATGGTAGTCAGCCATTGCTGCCAGCGTCCGCGCGCTGTTGGACATGCTGGTCAGACAAGGGAACCCTGCCTGTGCCAATAATTCAACCGCACGAGGATGAGCACGGGTATACGCACAAAAAATGATGGGCTTGTCTATCTCTTCCCGCAGGGTCACCAACTCGTCAAGGTCCCGCTCGATATAGGTGGGATGGGCAAGTGAACCAGAAACCAAAATAGCATCTATGCTGTCAGAGTCAGCCATTATTTTCAGGACTGGGGCGTACCCGACCGTAAAAATCACCTGGGCTGTCACATCCACCGGATTTCGCGATGTTCCATAATCTGGCAGCAGGGGATCAATACGGCCTCGTGTTTGATCATCCAGTACGGGCACTTCGAGACCGTTTGCCTCGCACAGATCCGCAAGCCACGCACCAGCACCGCCTGATGGTGTCAAGATGCCGACCCGATGTCCCCTGGGCAGGTGATCCCGGAAATATTTAAATCCAGTCGCGACATCGATCATATGGTCACTGTCCAGACCATTGATCACGCCACATTGTCGAAACAGCGCTTCGTAAGCCTGATGAGAGCCAGCCAGGGAAGCCGTATGGGACGCTACAGCGTCGGTCGCTGCCTGTGAGCGCCCGACTTTTGCAACGATCAATGGTTTTCCCTGACGCGCCGCCTTCACTGCTATCGGTACCAGCCTACTGGGTGACCTGACTCCCTCGATAAACATCAAAATCACACCGGTACCGACATCATCGACCAGATAGTCAGCAACATCCAGAGCATCCAGAGTTGCCTCATTACCCGTGGTGACAATGAAGCTAAACGGCAACCTCTTGGGTATTCCTCTGTGAAAAAAGGAAAAACCGACGCCACCGCTTTGAGAGACCACGCCAAGACCATCGGCATCGGCGACACGGGGTAGATCCCCTGGGTCCAGGTCTGAAACAGTGGGGCTGAATGTTGCAGCGAGGTTGTGTGCTGAATTAAGGAAACCTTCTGCGTTGGGTCCGATCAAGGCCATGTCGTAACGCTGGGCGATTTCTCCGAGGGCTAGCTGCCGAGCACCACCCTGGTCTCCTTTCTCTTCAGCGAAACCCGAACTGATCACGATAGCGGCCTGTATGCCCTTCCTGCCGCAGGCATCCAGTGCAGCAGCGACGTAGTCGGCAGGTATGGTGATGATTGCAAGATCGACCGCCCCGGGCAGTTCGTCAACCGAGGCATAACATTTCAGATTCCCGATCATCTGATGGGATCGACTGACTGCACAGATTGAACCGGTATAAGGATAACGCTGGATAGCTTCCACGATCCGGCCACGTATGATCGTCTTATCAGTCGACGCTCCAACCAACACAATCGATTGTGGCCAAAAAAGGGCCTTTACATTGGCCATGTGAAATTTTCTTACTAGCGCAGGCCCAAACCACGGGCAATGATGCCACGAAGAATTTCCCGGGTTCCGCCTTGGATTGTCAGTTTGGGTGCGATCAGTATGGCCTGCTCCAGAATCGCTTCAAACGCCTCAAAGGCTTCCTGATCGACTGAATCATTCGTTACCAAATTCCGGGCCTCGCCGGGCAAGCTCTGCTCCCAGTTGGTCCCGAGATCTTTCACCAGGGCCGCTTCGACTTGCGGCACCTTCCCTGCACTGAGCATGCCAGCAACAGATACCGACATCTGTCGCAGTGTCGACAGTTGTGCCACCAGTCGTCCGATACCTTCAGACAACCGTTTGTCCGGATTCTTTCCGGCAACACGAATCAAGGCCTTAAGCACGGCGAGGGTCTCAAGAAATCTTTCCGGACCGCTTCGCTCGTAAGCCAGTTCGTTGGTAGCCTGACTGGAAGCCATGTCGACCTCACCGATAAGATGGCTATCGGGCACAAAAACGTCGTCAAGGGTCACTTCATTGAAGTCATGCGCGCCGGTGAGATTGCGGATCGGGCGTATGGTAATGCCCGGTGAATCCATGGCAATCAGAAACTGAGTCAAGCCATATCGACGGTTCTCGCTCGTGGCTGGAGACGTTCGCAGCAGCGCAATCATATAGTGTGACCGGTGAGCATTGCTGGTCCAGATTTTTCGACCGTTGACCCGCCAACCACCCTCTACCGGCTTTGCTGTGGACCGCAAGGAAAACAGATCCGACCCCGAATCAGGTTCACTCATTCCAATGCAAAAATAACACTCTCCAGCAACGATTCTCGGCAACACGTCCTGTCTGACTTCATCTTTGGCATAGCGAATCAGAACCGGGCCGCTCTGTCGGTCAGCAACCCAATGTGCCCACACCGGTGCGCCAACGGCAAGCATCTCCTCGGTTACCACGAACCGTTCTAGAAAGCTCCGTTCCTGACCGCCATAGGTGGTGGGCCAAGTCATACCAATAAACCCGGCCCTCCCACAGCGCTGACTGAACTCAGGCGAGTGTGTGGTCATACCGAATCCGTCAGCTTCAAAATTTCCAGCGGCAATTTCTGCCGCCAAAAAATCGCGAACAGTCCGTCTCATTTCCTCCGCCTCTTCCGGCATCTGGACGGAGTCAAACTGTATTCCCTGTGACATATTGTAAGAAGGATTTGCGTGTCGAATTCCAATTGTGCGAAATTCCGTGCTCAAGTGCCAATTTTTGTTGCTCATCACCTCGGGACACACACCCTGATGCCTACAGTTGACCCCCTGATTCTTGACACATGTTCCCGACTGTTCACAGAACAGTGCTCAGCGGCCGTCGTCAATGCCGCCGAGGACGGAGACTGGCCTGTTGAACTTTGGACGGCAATTGAGGCCGCCGGTCTATCATTGGCCTGGGTGCCTGAAAAGTATGGCGGTGTCGATGGTTCGCTTGCCGACGGTTTTGCGATCTCTCGGGCTGCAGCTGCTCATGCCGCTCCGGTTCCACTGGCCGAAACTCTGCTGGCCGGCTGGTTGCTGGCTGAGGCCGGCCTGGATTGCCCCACCGGCCCGATGTCGGTCAGCACAACGGTACTGACACTGGATTCAGAACAACGATTGAGCGGCTCTGCAAAACGCATTCCTTTCGCTGCCAAGTCAGAATATCTTGCAGTCCTGGCATGTACTCAGCGGGATAGCCTGTGTGCAGTACTGGTGCCTTGTTCTGATCTGAATATCAGCCCCCACCCGAATCTCGCTGGCGAGATGGCCGCTGATGTCGCGTTCACTAATAACATACCCATTGCGGTGATCAACTGCCGGCCTGACCAATCTGCTCGCTTGAGCCAGATGGGAGCCGTAATGCGCAGTCAACAAATCGCAGGGGCTCTCGCACATATTCTGGACCAGTGTATTGAATACGCTGGCGACCGACAGCAGTTCGGTCGTCCAATCGGACGCTTCCAGGCAGTTCAGCATAGTCTTGCAATGCTGGCGGGTGAAGCCGCAGCGGCCAGTTCGGCCGCTGATGCGGCTGTCAGAGCTATGGAGCAACATGGGCTGGATGATCCAAGAACACGAATCGCTGTTGCCAGTGCCAAAGTACGTTCGGGTGAAGCAGCCGGTGCCGGTGCAGCCATCGCCCATCAGGTCCATGGCGCGATGGGGTACACACACGAATACAGTCTGCAGCATTACACCCGCAGACTGTGGTCCTGGCGTGATGACTTCGGGTCAGAAAGCGTGTGGGCTGTACAACTGGGTAATCAGGTCGCGGCAGCCGGCCACCAGTCACTCTGGCCTGTGCTCTCGGATTTCTAAGAAATTATACCGATCGCTCAGTAAAACTTCAGCTCTACCACATTCTGGTCGGGATCATAAATATATAAAGAGGTGCCATCTCCTCGTGCCCCCCAACGGGTTCCTGGTCCGTCGTGGATACCAATCCCCAATTTCGTGCACCTTGTTTTCAGGTCTGCCAGATCAATCGGTTTAATTTCCAAACAGAAATGATCCTGATTGATGGTCGTAGGTTCTCGAACGTCGGGGGCAGCGAAAAGATCAATTAGGGTAGAAGAATTCAACCGAATGGATGGAAAGGTGACTTCGCCATTCCTCCACTCCTTCACTCTCTCCGACTCAAGACCCAGTACACCCGCGTAAAACAAGAGTGACGATTCAACATCCCTGACCCGAAGGCCGATATGATCAAGACCAGTAACCGTCACCAGCGGCTCTGGCTGATTTTCGTTAGCTGACATTCTAATCCGGGGACTTGTCGACTGTCGGACGAGACTGGCTCTGCATTTGCTTCTCGCGAACGTAGCGTGATGCCTCTCGGGTTAACCAGCTCCAGAACAACGTCACTGGATCGTCCTCACTGTCGACCGAAGTCGCCAGTGCCCAGTAAGAAAGATCCCCGGGATACGAGATATCGAATGGCTTAACCAAAGTCCCTGTCGCCAACTCACTTTCCACCACCAGCTCAGCCATTAGCGCAACGCCATGACCAGCCAAAAGCGCCTGGGTGGTGAAATTGGGTGAGGTAAAGTGAGGGCCTTTATTGGGATCAAGTCGATCTACGTTGTTCGCCCTGAGCCAGGTCTCCCAATTTGGCCACTCCGGGTCATCCATTGGTGCATCAAAGTGGATCAAAGTATGTCCTCGCAGATCAGCCGGTGTTGTCAGAGGATTTTTTCCGTTGAGCAGTTCAGGACTGCACACCGGGAATACGTCTTGCCCGAACAGTCGTTGTGCCAAGCGGCCGGAATAATGTCCTTGGCTAAATTCGATAGCAACATCAACGCTATCGCGTACCGGGTCCATACTCCGGATAGCAGGATCGATCCGTACTTGAATCTGAGGATTTGCCGTTCTGAAATCAACGATCCTAGGCACCAACCATCGAGCGCCAAATGCCGAAGGCGCGCTGATTGTAAGAATATTCCAGTCTTCCTTATCTCTGACCCGACCAACCGCAGACACCATAGTTTCAAATGCCGAGCGTAAGCCCGGAAGACAGGCCTGACCCGCTTCTGTCAGCTGCAGCGACCGATTGAGCCGGCGGAACAGCTTTACACCCAAGTCGGTTTCCAAAGCTTTGATCTGATGACTGATCGCAGCGGGCGTCACATGGAGCTCCTCGGCCGCACGGCTGAAACTCATATGCCGTCCAGCAACTTCAAAGGCTTTTAAAGCGTTCAATGGGGGCAAACGGTGCATAGTTGTATAGTTTTTCTAATCTGAACTCAAGAATTTATCGTTTGTCGAATTCTCAGAATTCAAACAAAATTACCTGCGTTGAGTGGGTAGTGCCTGAGTCAATTTGGATAAGGGATTTTAACACGCGTTGTGCCCGAGCTCTGGTCACTGCAGACAAGATTTTTATCCTCCTCCAAGTGGTTTTTATGCCCCGCACCCGCGGGGCATTTTTTTATCCCCGTGGATCAATGCCCATGTATCCGGCGTAGTCCGTTGCGACTACCACGAACATCGACCCTGCGGTCGACTCTTGGCCCTGATTCAAACGACTGGCTTTGCGATCACTATTCCGGTAATGATTCGAGGTGGCGTGACCAGTATTCCAGCGTATCAAGATCAACTGCTCTGGCCGTCATCGCTGGCTGACGATCATGAACCTGGGCAATTCCCAAACGTTGTGCCGCTAAACGTTTGCCGTAACACAGCAGATGATCAATGGTCAGCATCAGATAGGACAGTAGCGGCAACACATGCCGAAACTGCGCCCTGGCCGCCGAGTGATCGCCGTTGCGCCAGCTGTTATAGATTTGGACCTGCAGATCGCAGCATTCCACCCCAGGTATGGTTCCAGCACACCCGACACGCAGATTGTCGATCAGTTCAACACCATTACGACCGTTGAACACCGTGAAATCTCCACCGAGTTCCAGCATCAATCCGCTGATATAGGGTGCCGGTCCTTCGGCCTTGAGTATCTGAATATTCTGCGCACGGTTAGCCAACGTTCGCATAGCGGGGTTGTCCAACCCAATACCGATGTACTCGGGTGCATTCTGTATCCCGAGCGGCAAATCAAAGCCGCTGGCAACGGCTGCAAAAAAATCAACCAGGGCATCGATACTGGCACCACGCACCGGTGGCGGCTGCATCACGACCCATGCAACACCGGCGCCGTAAGCGTGATCGATCGCACTTCTTTGTCCTTTAAGCGTGTTTTCGGACACAGTCACCGAGACCGGCACACGATCACCAACATCCTCAATAGTCCATTCGACGAGCTGACGCTTTTCGTCGGTCGACAACTTGTTACATTCCGTAGCCAGCCCACCCACTGCAAGCCCATGGGCACCGGCAGCTATGCACGCACCAACCTGTCTGCGGTGTGCATCCCTATCGAGGCTGTTATCGGCTCTAAAGAACGCATAAAGCATTGGGTAGATGCCGTGAAACACCTTGCTCATGTCATCTGATATCTCGTTGTCCTAGAGAGAGTACTCTCGCGGACTTTGAAATCGGGCAACAGTTCCATACCCAGCCCGGGACCCTCCGGTGCTGAAATGGCGCCGTCGACAATGGGGGGTAGCTCGGTAACGATCTCAGCATACCAACCGTAGTAGAACGCCCGTACGATTTCCTGCACATAGGCATTGGGTGTGGCTTGACAGAAATGGACCGAAGCGCTCAATACGACCGGACCGTTACAGTCGTGGGCTGCTACCGGTGTCAGATAGGCACCAGCAAGTGCCGCACAACGTCGCGCCTCAGTGAGCCCACCGCACCAACCAATATCAAGAATCAATAACGACAGGGCACCGGTATCGAGAAAGATTTTGAAATCATCCGCACCCCCTCGCGTTTCACCCATGGCAATACGTGATCGTACGGTGCGTTTGAGTTCCTGGATCCCGGTTGGGTTGGTCAGAAACACCGGATCCTCAATCCATCGCATACCAATTTCGTCCAGCGCCTGACAGATGATCAGCGACTCTGAAAGATTCCACATACCATGCAGTTCAGCGCTGATCTGCATCCGGTCGCCGTACTCTTTTTTGATGGCCTTGAACGGTGCCAATGCCTTGTCCAGTTCGGTAGGGCTGATAAACTGGCCCTGTGTAGACTCAGCCGCAAAATCAAATGGCCAGATCTTCATCGAGTCAATACCCATGTCGAGAAGACTCCCAGCCAGGCCGACCGGGTCATTGAGAAATCGATCCAGGTCTTCATAGTTCTGGTCTGTTCCCGAAGAGGCAATACCGAAGTTCTGGGTAGTGCCCAGCTTTGTTCCACGTACATACTGGTTACCGGCGCACGTGTTGTAAACCGGAATTTGGCTACGTATACGACCCCCCAGCAGAACCGATATCGGTTGACCGGTTAACTTGCCCAGTACATCCCATAGGGCGATATCCAGCGCCGAGCGGGCACGCAGTTCGGTACTCGCAGCCACAAACCCGATATAAGGACGGGTTCGATAATGGACAGCCTCGATATCGACTGCCGACATGCCGAGCACGATTGGTGCAAGATTTGCATGAATATAGGCCTCAACGGCCTCAGCAGCATAGAAGGTTTCTCCCAGACCAACGACGCCGTCGGCCGTTTCGGCCTCCAACCAGAGCAAGTTTGGGAATTCCAGAGAGCGGTATGTGGTCAGGGCTGTGATAGTCATCGCATTGATTTTATTCAGACAGCTTCGTCAACGTCATCGGGAAGGCATAGGGTAATCAGTCTACACTACGCCTTGGGTCAAATACTGACCCAACCATCCTCGACCAACCCGTGGCATCCAATCAGTTTTCGGCCTTACAGGGACACTCTCTACGGACCAGATTCTACGGTGCGAAGTATTTGCAACCGCGATATTTAAGAGTGCGATTCGTAGTGGAAAAATATCTTGGCTGGTGAACGACTGAATTTCTGAGATTTACTACTGGCTCATACCTGTAAGCGTGAAACCGGCTTAACTATTTCCTAGTCGTTTTTATGTTTGGCTTGCTGATCGAAGAACGATGCCGTATCTGGCAACTGCGGCAGATCCACCGCATAGTTAATTGATCTGACTCGGCCTTTTCGTTCACCCCGAACAACCAATCCCTCGTAGCGGTTCGGCATCGGATTGGGTGACAACGGTACAGCATCGTCAGCGGAATACACGGATATAAATAAAGTCCGGGGAGAGATCGATTGATTGGATTTCGAACCATGGAGAAGCCGGGTATGCATTAGGCAGACAGCGCCGGCTGGGCCGGTACAGGTCAGCGCCCTTGAGGCACATTGTGCTGCGATCGCATCATCAATGGCACCGGTGAACTTTCCGTCATGCCACAAGCCATGTATGGGACCAACGTGTGATCCAGCGAGTACTTCCAGGGGTCCATTATTTTCAGTGACTTCATCAACCATCAGCAGCGCAGTAACCACGCTGTCGTTACTGTGTGGTGTAAATGGAAAGTCCTGGTGCCATTTGACGCTGGTTTCACCACCGGGTTGCTTGGAATTTATTTTTGTATGATGCAGCTTGACGTCGGGGCCGATCAGTGCCGCAACACAGTCCGTCATGGTACTGTCTGCCATGGTGTTGAAATACGCTTTTGAGACTTCGACCGGTGCGTTTACCCGCCGCAAGCGAGGTGAATCCGCACAGTGACCTGGCTCGAGGTCATAGCGCGGTTTGCCGTTGAGCGTCTCGCCCCAGTTTTCAGAATAGCCACGGCTTTCCTCAACCCAGTTCTGAAAAGTTTGGCGAAGCTGCTCGAGCGCATCTCCACTAACAACATCCGGAACAATCAAATAACCATTCTCCCAGAAAAAATCCTGCTCTTGCTGTGGCAATGCTGCCATGTGTCACCTCGACTGCTTACATAGTGTTAGGCAGATTATCAGACACTCACCCTTGGGCGGCAAATCAGCAGTTACACCCGACTTTCTGACGAGAATTCAGGATAAATTGGTGCGCTCGCCAACAGCTAGATCGGAAAGGGCCCGATAAAGCCCCGCAAGCAGTTGCGTTCTGGGCACCAGAGAAGAAACGTAGATGTGTTCTGATTTGGTGTGCAGGCCCTTACCGTGTACACCCAGACCATCGAGGGTCGGTATGCCCAGTGCACCGGTAAAGTTACCATCGCTGCCGCCACCGAACTGACCGTGATCGAGATCAAGACCCAACTCGGCCGCAACACTGGCAGCGATTTCATATAACGCTAAAGTGCCGGCTGTCGGTTGAAATAAAGGACGAACGGGACCGTCATCGACTTGAACACGCAGTTCCGGATCTCCAGTGTCCAGGGCATGCATTTCCCGCCTGATTTCGTCAAATGCACCGGCTGTAGGCGCAACGCACAGCACTTGGGCCCGGCATTGTGTAGGTACCACGTTCACAAAGTCTCCTCCGGATACCACACCAACCCGGTAAGTGACCTCGCGATCAATATCGGATAGCGCCTCTATCTGGCTAATCAATCGGGCCATGGCGCTGATCGCACTCCTGCCCACACCCCGGGCGACACCAGCATGCTGCGCTTTGCCGTAGACCGTGAGTGTGAACCGCAGAAAAGCGTGTCGCCCTGTCACCAGTTTTCCATCGTGTGCAGGCTCCGGAACCAGAACCCAGCGACTTTTGTGGGCTTGCGCTTCGATCAGAGCTCGGGTTGACGGACTGCCGATTTCCTCATCAGGAATGAACATAAATGTAACAGGTACCGATAATGCACCCTGTTCTTCGAGCACATGACCCAGCGCATGTACGGACAGATACATCCCTCCCTTCATGTCCATCACGCCCGGCCCATAGAGCCGGTCCCCGTCCCGCCTGACCGACAATGATTCTTTGAGTGTACCGACCAGATGCACAGTATCCAGGTGACCCAGCACCAGGATACCCGGTGTAGAGCCCCAGTTAAACCGAGCGGTAATCACGTCCCCGTAACCATCGGAACCCGGTGTTCGCTCGATAGTTGCACCCAACGATTCCATGGTTGATGAGGCGACATCCATCATCTGGTTCACAGCAACAGGGGCGTAGCTCGGACTTTCAATCCTCGCCCAGTCGGCGATAGCAGATGCGATCAGTTCCGCATCCAACGGATAAGTGCTCGAATTAATCATGTCACCAAATTTACTGGTCATTCACTCTGGAGGGCTATGATGACCGGAACCCCGGGACGGCTCAATACCTATAGACAACACTGCCAGACACACTTCCCTACACACTCATTCACAGGTATGGTAACGCTATCAAAACACTGCCAGCCCCGCATAAAAGGCGTATTACGGGCAGCCAAGAGTATCGAACCAATGCGCGGACACCGCCCATGAACAGAGCCTTCGTCAGAGAAGCTGATGGTGATGAGGTCGTCGAACCGCTATACGAACGACAACATAGTGATCTGCCAAACTACATCACGCCTGAGGGTCTTTTACACTTGAACAACAGAATACGGGCCCTGGAAAACAGTATAGACGCCCTGTCGAGAACTGATACGCTGGAGAAAAAATCTCAGATTGCCCGGGCACAACGCGATTTGCGTTATCTGCTGGAGCGAGTACACCGAGCACAACCTGTCACGCCACCAGCATCACCTGAAAAGGTCCAATTCGGCGTCACTGCTGTACTTGAGGACGAAACAGGTCAGTCGTACAGTTTCACCCTTGTAGGTGAGGACGAAACAGATATAGATCAGGGCAGGATCAGCTGGGCAACTCCGATTGGAAAACAGCTCAGTGGTCGGGTAATTGGAGACCACATTGCCTGGTCGCGGGGAGACCAACAGATTCAACTGGAACTCGTAGATATCCTATTCTTAGCACAACCTAACGATCATACACCTGGTTAGCCGAACTACACCCTTGGAATAACAACACGATGGCAAACACCACCCACAGCAAACTCGTCAACGTTTTTTACAACACACACCCTATCAGCGAATCGCAGGTGCTGGACAAACTGGCACAAACCGGGGCTGACACATCGATTCTCACTGTTGAACTACTGCAACACCACGACCAGGACCATTTCGGCGGCTTGGCTGCTACCGATGCACTTGCTCTCCATGCAAAAATCAACGAATCAACGCACGTGCTGGACCTGTGCTGTGGACTGGGCGGTCCTGCCCGTTATCTTGCGTATCACTATGGCTGCCGGGTTACCGGGGTTGATATGAATACGGATCGCTTGGCCGGCGCTGTTCGTCTGACCGAAAGAACCAAACTACAAGACCGTGTCCTATTCCACCATGCTAATGCTCTACAAACAGGATTAGCCGATGAAACATTTGACGTTATCGTTTCGCAGGAAGCCTTCTGCCACATTCCCAACAAAAAGACACTAATCACTGAATGCGTCCGTCTTCTAAAACCTGGCGGTCGCATTGTCTATACCGATATCCTTGCGCGTAGCAGTATGACCAACGAGATCCGCAGTCGTCTGGAAACTGAGATGGTATTTTCTGAGTTAAGCACATTGGAACAATACTGCCACCTACTTGAGGAAAAAGGCTGTCAAGTGATCGAAGTAGAGGACCTGAGTGACAACTGGGCACAGATACTGATCGAACGACTCGCTATGTATCGAAGCTTAAAAGAACAGACCGTTTCAAGTTTCGACCTGGCGCATTTCCAAAAATGGGACCGCACCTACAGCTTTTTTGTCGGTCTGTATCGATCAGGTGAACTCGGGGGTGGACGATTTGTGGCACACAAACCTAAGTCGATCTGACAACGGCAGTGTTTTCACAGTTGTTTACGATTGTTCCCGCCGCATTACGTAAAGCCCGCTACCGATAATCAGCATAATTCCGATGACAGCAACTCTATCCGGCGATTCGGAATAAAGCATCAATCCCCATACAACGGCACACGGCATCGCAATATATTCAAATGGGGCAATCACAGACGCTGAAGCGAGACGGTAGCCGCGGGTAACCAGATAAGTACCAACGGCGCTCACCGAGCCCATAAAAACCCAGAGCGCCAGATCAGACTCTGCGGGTAGAGTCCAGCTTCGAAGAAGAAACTGCAGACTTGTATGACCGACATCGCTGAACTGTCCCCTGCCGGTCAGCATACCCATCACCGCACTCGCTATGAATAATGAAATCTGTGCATAAGCAACTATTGTCGCGGTCGAGGCTGTCGTATGCATATGCCGCGTCAGTAACTGCATGCAACAATAAGCAAACGCTGCCGCGATCGCGAATAACCCTTCCCAGCGTATGGCCTCCGCACCGGGCCGCAACATGATCACCACACCGGCCATACCTATCGCAACGCTTGACCATCGTGCAAGACCCACAGATTCTTTTAGCAAGATAGCCGACAATGCTGTGATCAACACCGGTGCGACAAAAAATATGGCAACCACTTCGGCAACCGGCATCTTGACCAGAGCCAGAAAAAAACAAGTGTTTGCCACGACCAGCATCAAGCCACGCAGCACCAACAAGGAGAAACTCGACGAGTAAAGCTGCTGGAGCCCCCCACTCATTCGCAGTATGACCAGCGTCATCGACAGTGCAACAGTTGCTCGCACCAGCATCACCTCGTGCAGCGCGTAGGAATCGGCAAACAGTTTTACCATTGCATCTTGCAAAGAAACCAACACAATGCCACCCACCATCGAAACGATGCCCATCATCTTCGGTGAAAGCATATGTGGTGTCCCGGATCTTATTATGAGTACAGCTTCGAATTGCAACTACTTAGAAAAATACACGATGCCGACACCGTTAAAACAATAGGGTACCTGCCGCGGAACTGGTGAACTACGCCTGATTCAACTATAAAAACTCATCACTGATTCTTGAATCAAAGCCAATCATCTTGATGAATTCCATCGGCCCGTTTTTCTACAAATCGCCAGGTCAGAGTAACCAGACTTTATGAAATCATGTCTGCAACGAACAACCAGAATGACACGGTCGCATAGGCCGATACTGCAAACAGAACCAGCATCAGTATCCGGTCCTTCGCCCCGTTGCCACGTTTCCAATAGAAAAGGGCGCGAACAAAAGCAATCGTAGCAACAGCAAACACCACGATCAGCAGCAACACATTTGAGAACAACCCCTCTCCTATCATCGACCCTCCCGGTACCATGCTATGGCTGGTTTCATACAAGCTGGTCCCGTCAGTGTGAGTATCCGCATGTTACAGTGGCAGCCTGACGATCGCCAGAACACAGAACTGGATTCAAGAACCTATGCTTTATGCTATTCATTGCCTGGACCGAGAAAATACACTGTCGATCCGACTGGAAAACTATGACGCCCACCGGGACTACCTGAACACCACCCAAACCAACATTGTCCTTGCAGGACCAGTGACTGCAGGCGATAGGTCGACACCGATCGGTAGTTTTATGATTATTTGCGTAAATAACCAGGAAGAAGCAGAGCGCTTTAACCACGGTGATCCGTTCTACCGGCTTAATGTATGGAACAAGGCCTCAATCAGGATACAACCATTCATCAAACGACGTGGTTGGTCAGAGAACACTTGACGCTCGAGCAATTTGTAAATAACTGAATGCTGTATACCTGTCCAGCCTGTTTTAAACCACCTCAGTCAGCCAGTGGCCCGGACCGGCGCTTCCTGAAAGCGCCGCTAAACACGAATATCAGAGCCAGCAGAATCACTATACCGCCCACCAATGTCTGATCAGAGGGCACCTCACGTATGACGAGCCAGGCCCATAGCGGTGCAAGCAGTACTTCGAGCAGCATGATTAGCCCCGACTCAGGCACAAGTAGGTAGCGGGGACCGAGCGTCGTCATAGTTGTCCCCAGTGGTACCAGCACAAGCCCCAGCAGCAGGGCGAACAAAAAGCCCTGCGGCGTGAGCGAAAGCGGTAAAGCCATTGGCGCTGCAATCAGGCCGGTTAACAAACACCCGATCACCACCGCTGGAACCATGCTGATTTCCTTAGATCCTCGGACAATCACGAACTTGGTCGCCAGAAGAAATGCAGCACCCAGCGCTGCCACGTCGCCGTTGATCGAGTCCGTATTGAGACTGTTCCGAAAAATGATGATCAGCCCGAGGAGAATCACGGTCGCACCCAGCCAGGTTCTTACCCCTACCGGTTCACCCAAGACGACGCGGCTCATTAAAGCGCCCAGTACTGGCGAGATACTCATGATTACCAGTGCATTAGCGACGGTCGTATGCGTCACCGCATAAACAAAACACATAGTACAACCCACATAAGATGCCGAAAGAGCCAGGCCTGGAATACCTATCCGTCTAAAGCCCTTCAACCCTATCGGTTTTTCCATAGCCACTGAAATTACCAGCAACCCCACAGCACCCAACAAACTGCGACACATTAGAATTGTCCAGATATCGGCGTTAATCAACCGAATCAAAACACTGTCAGGACTGACAACAATCACGCCGACAAGCGTCAGTAAAGCGCCTGCCAGTCGCGTTCGAGGGATAGACGGATGACCCACCGTTCTTTTACAGTTTTGTTCTACAGAGCGGCGCTCGGTCGAGCGCTCACGGCATCGTACCATCGCCTGGCGTGGGTCGCATTCTCGGGCAATACCAGTTTTCGCCATGCTGCAAAATCGATCAATACCAGCAGATCAATATCGGCCACAGTAAACGCGTCACCGGCTACAAATGGTTTTTCGCCGACTAAATCATCCACTTCTGCCAGGAAGCGTTCGATCCGCTGTTTTCCCCGTTCAGCAAGTGCTGGGATCTGGTCATAGTTAACCAGGCCAGTCAGAGCACGTCCCTTAAACCCCTGGGCTGAATTCCGCATGTACTCCGCCATGGCCATAAAGCCCCCCATTTCAATATGCCACTGCAGATCGGCGACGCGGCCCCGGTCAATTGGGCTCTTACCCATCAGGGGCGGATCAGGACATTCGGCATCAAGATAGTGCCAGATTGCAGCTGTGCTATTAAGACAGGTTCCATCTTCGAGCTGTAATACCGGCACCGTGCCGTATGCATTCAAAGCAGCAAATTCCTCCTTGAGGTGCTCGCCTGAGCGAAGATCAACTTCGACGGTCTCAACTTGAACTCCTTTTTCAGCAATAAAAATTCTAGCTCGCCTGGGGGATGGCGCGGTCTTGCAGTCATAAAATCTCACAGCATCGTCTCCTTGAAAATTACAATGTATGTAACTCTTATAGTGATTGGAAGCGCCCGGGTTGGCGTTTAGGACGGGTAACTTACCCCTCTTTCAGGGTTGCTAATATATACCGTCGTACCATACTGGGTTTGTGTCGGATTTCTGGTCCTCTCAATACAGAAGAGTCGGCACAGAGCCTAACAGCAAAAAACTGTGAAAATACGAATCGATACTCGAACACTGACGCCAGATGGTTTCGGCATCGAAGTCAGCGGTTTCGACATGTCTCAATTTGATGACCAGTCTGGTCAGGTGCTCACTCAGGCCTTTCTCGATCACGGTGGGCTACTGGTTTTGCGTGATCAAACGCTTGAAACCCCCAACGACCTGTGCCAATTCACCGCATTGTTCGGTGAAGTTGAACACAACGAAAAATATGACCCACGCTATCTGTTACCGGATTATCCCGAGATTCTTCGTATCGGCAACACGATGGAAAATGGACAATACAATGCACTTTTTATCCGTGCCGACCCATCGCCCCTGCTGTGGCACTGCGACGATTCATTTCGTCATCCACAACCCATAGGGTCATGTCTATATTGCGTACAGGCACCTCCGTCAGGTGGCGAGACAGGCTTTGCTGGGATGGCAGCTGCCTACGAAGGCTTGAGTGAGACGATGAAATCCAGGATTGATGGTTTGGTTACCATTCACTCCTATGATCACCTCAATAAACTATTGCGCCGACGAAACCCCCATCGGCCACCACTGAGTGATGCGCTAAAGCAGGAACACCCTCCCATAAGAAGACCGCTCGTGGCCTGTCATCCGGTCACCCAGCGGAAATCTTTGTATCTGCCGTTATGCCATATTGAGGGAATCGAGGGCATGGCTGCCACAGAAGGGGACGCTCTACTTGAGGAGTTGCAAGCACATGCCGTTCAGGAGCGCTATACCTATTTTCAACACTGGCAACCGGGAGACCTCGTATTATGGGACAACCGCTGTACGCTGCATGCGCCCACACCATTCGATGATGAAACCTACAGCCGACTGATGTATCGTCTGACGGTAACAGGGCCGCAAATTTCTGCTGCCTGATGTGCAGACATACCATCCATTCTTGATTGCTTGCAATTTCAAAATCCGCGTATCTGAATGCCCTCTAGATGAGCTCTTTTGAAACCCGTTTTTACCGTACCGAGCGGGCAATCTGGCCCCGCATTCAGCGGAACTTATCGCTCATGGTGTGGATTGCCAGAGTGATTTTGGCCTGGTTTACCCAGGGTCGCCTTCTCCGCAAAGCGAGCCGCCACGCATTGCGTGAAAAGCGTGTGCTGTACCTGGATGATCTGATCGATTCTGACAAAGATGACTAATCGATTCCCGGCACCGGACTACCATTTCAGTTATCGAAAAGCGCCTGTTTCGGGCAATACGATCAACGGCTTGGATGAAATGTCGCAACGCCGTGCGCGCCAGGTATTTCATGGCTCTGGGGCACGGAAACTGGAGTGGTCTGCTCTAGAAACGTTCTTTGGGCTGACGATGCCTTTGCAAATTTACATTCGAAACGCTCTGAACCGCTGGGAACTGCGCAAAGCTGACGGCCCACTTGCCCGGAAACGCACACCAGTTCCGGATTCCGCAAAGATGTCTAAGCAACTCAAGTCAATCGCACGACACGCAGGTGCCGGTGCTGTGGGCATCACACCGATGACCGAATATGCATTGTACGAAGGGCAGACAGCAGATTACCAGAGCGCTATCGTCATTGCGCTGCCCCAGAACTACGAAACCATGCGGGCTGTCACCACAGTTAAGGCGGCGGCTGAGACCGTAGACACTTACCGGGATGTCTCCCGGATCGTGATGGCGTTGGCTGCCCATATCCGAAGCCTTGGCTGGCGTGCGCGTGCTTATGGGGAGAGCGCCGACCTTCTGCACATTCCCCTTGCCATCAACGCCGGTATCGGTCAACTGGGTAAACATGGTTCGGTCATTGGCACCGAGTTCGGTTCCAATTTCAGGCTGGCGAGTGTGCTAACAGATATCCCCCTAGCGATGGACTCAGCGGTCGACATCGGCGTTGATGACCTTTGCCTGGGCTGTCAACGTTGCACGATCGATTGTCCTGCAGACGCCATCAGTGAGCGGCAGCAATGGGTTCGCGGCAAAAAGAAATGGTACGTGGACTTTGATCGCTGTGTGATGTACTTCGTTAAAACATTCGGCTGTGGTATCTGTATAGAAGTCTGTCCATGGAGTCGCCCTGGGCGTGGCCCATCGCTATCCCAAACGCTGCTCGCAAAACGAGCAAAACGCGACCGGACGTAATCCTGCTGGTCTTTTGACTGATCGAGTCAACTGTCCAAAAACCGGTCAAAAATATTTCTCATCAGTCTTGACACATTGTTGTCGAAATTATTGTAAGGCAGGCTACCGCAGAAAGTGATTGAACCGGTCGAGAACACCGCACCACCCGAAGGTGTATCAAAGTACACCATGTCAGCGCGAATCAGTTCCTCATTTGGCACTCCTGGCCAGTTGGTGATATGCGTGAGTTGTTCCTCAGGAACCAGGACGAACGTATCATTGTGATTTTCTGACGAGGCAATCACTACAGCGTTTTGCGGAGAACCCAGGTAACGATCATAACGGTCGAGCTCAAAACCGGCCGCACCACCACCGCTAAAGCCAAAATCACCAATCAGTTCATCGGTTATACCCTCGAACATCCAGGCGAAACGCTCATCGTAGCTCGCGGGCGTACGACGGTAGTAGGAACCGAAAAAACGACCCTGAGACGAGAATCCTACGCCGGCGAGACGTTGCGGAGGCCGACCGTTTCGACGCCACAATCCCCCATATTGGCCATCAAAAGCGTTGTAGTACTCACCGGGTTCCGCAGCCCAAGCTCGTATCCCACCTTCGGCTCTTCGGATTTCGATCAGCGAACTATTCTCGGGATGAATCGCCACACGCCAATAAAAACCGTTCCCGCCCAGATAGGCGAGGTGACCGCCCTGGTCGCGGTACTGCTGCAGCGCATCCAGTGTCTGGGCTGTATGGTATTCGGGATGAGAGCCGGTCGTCACCGCAGCATAACCGCTCAGCACAGCCACGCCTTCATCATGCAATTCCTTATCGGTAATCACATCGAAGGCATGGCCTTGATTTTCCAGCCACGCCGTTAGGTGACTATCAGCCTGAAAATGACGCAATCCGGAACACGCGTTCGCACCAAATGTCAGATAACCGGGCCTCAGATTGAATAATGGTCTTCGATGACTGGCGTGACAAATACCACTTCGATCGGAGTGAAAATTGTAGGTGGAACATCCATAGTGTGGATACTCAGCCGGATTCCATGGGTAGGCATTCCACGCCTCGTTCCTATCGAGCCACGTAGGTTCGTAGTCAGGTCGAGCATGGTTACCATAGACCGTATAGGTGAAGGTCGACACCAGCACACACAAACGGGCAGTCCGTTTATCCCGCGGTGGACAGACAAACAGAGGAATCGTGTCGTGCTGATCTTCCTGCTCGAGTCGAATGCCGTAAATCCCGGATCGAAGATCTTCAGGCACCACAACCGAAAAATCGGTTTCCCACTCAAAGTCGTAGATATCATCCTCATGGAAGTGGATCGCTCCATACTGGTGCGGCAAATGCCGCCAACACATCTCAGTACCATCCCAGTTGGCCCCTGTCATTGCCCGGGCGGGAAAGTTGATTAGCGTACCGGTTAACTGGTTGGGGCCCAAATCAGCCACACGGCAACTGGATATGTCGTGCGAAAAATCCCAGCATGCATATACCGGTGCCCTATCGGTTTGCTCGTCGAGTGTGTCCAGATCCAACTGTCCGGCATAAACAGTCGGATTGTCTATCTTGCCATTAAAATGCATCTGTCGCTCAGTCGTTTCATTGGCCGCAATCATCAGGCAATCCATCGTTTCCATTTTTAGAACCGCCGATCCGCTAAATTCTGCGCGCGAAGCCTCATCGGACTCATTACCGCTACAGCGCAGGGTCAACGAGCCTTCCGCAACATTGACGCTTGCCGAAAGACGCACCCAGTAACGATCAGCAATCGGACTGTCCAGCACACATTCACACCAGCTGTCATCGGTCATCCTGACCGCGATCCTTGGCCTGCCAGCACCGTCCAGTCCCAAAAACAATGCACACCCAGAACTCGCTGCACCCACTGAAAACACAGTCTGGGCACTTTCCCCTGGTTGGGTTGGCCAGATCATCGCAGTTAACGTAAATGTGTCCGGCAGCTGACTATCTGCTGTCAACGGCACTTTCACACAGGATCCTGGCGAAAATGGCTGTACACGTGCTGCATAGGAGCCCGCAAAACTGCAGTCGATAGCTTCCTCCACGAGCCCCATTCCTTCAGGGTTGGGGTCAGCGCATATGGTACGCACCAGACGCGCTGTGTATTCGCCTTCCAGATAACTGCTCACCTTAACCTCGACGGTCTCACCCGGCCTGGCAGACAGCCGGTCGGTATAACCCAATAGTGGTGGATGATTGTTATTCATTAATTTGTGACCTGTGCTGTGGTCGGGCCATCACTGGAGATAGTGGTCCGACGTACGTCTCTAATATCCTCTGTTTCATTGAAGCGCCGAACCCGATGCATGGTCTGACGATTGTCCCACATCACAAGATCATGTAATCGCCAGTGGTGTACATAGACAAATTGCGGCTGGGTCGCATATTCGATCAGATCGCGTAGAAAGATACGGGCTTCAGCCATCGGCCAACCCACGATGGTTCCGGCATGTGACGCCAGAAAGAGTGATTTGCGCATCGTCACTGGGTGAGTTCTCACCAATACCTGGCGAACGGGCGCGAAGGTTTGTTGTTCTTCTTCTGTGAAGTCGGTAAACCCAAGCTGGCCCCGGGAATACATCAGCGAATGCTCACAGATCAACCCCTCAACTTCAGCTTTTATCTTGTCATCCAGAGCGTCATAGGCCGCTCGCATGTCTGCATATTCGGTATTCGGGCCATTCACAGGAATAGATCGGGCAGACAGTAGTGAATACTTCGCCGGAATGGCGCGAAACGAACTGTCTGAATGCCATAAGCGGTTGCCGAGATTAAATAATCTCCGTCGGTCGTCCCTGGCATAGATATTCTGGTTTTGATCCAGATTGGAGACATCCGCAATATCGGTACCGAGCCGGCGCTGATCGAGTCGCGTGATATTGCCACCAATTGAAGATTCAATCGGTCCGAGTGCTCGACTGAACGCAAGCTGTTCTTCGTCATTGATGTCCTGGCCCCGAAATACCAAGACTGCGTACTCGTGCATACCGGAATCGATCGCAGCAACGGTCTCCGGACTCAAAGGTCGACGCAGATCCACCCCAGATACCTCCCCCGCGAAACATCTACCGATTGGAATAATTGAAATACTCATCTTTGGTCAGCCGCAGTTGTAGCAGTCATAGTTTTAATCATAGGCACCACCACCTCGATACGCCAGTCCTTGCTCACAAACAATGCCTTCCGACACGCGTAGACAGGTAGAATCCGGCACTTATGTTTAGTGAAACACCATGACAATTCAAATCCGTGGGGTCTATCCGCTGATCCGGCTGACAACCGCTCTGGCGCTGATGACACTCGGTTGTTCCGCCATGTGGGCAGGTGCGATTGTTCTAGAACCGATAGCTAATGAATTTAACACCGGTCGTGGCAACAGTTCGTTGATTTACGGCACGTTTATGATCGGATTTGCGTTGGGTGGAGTCTTCATGGGCCGGCTGGCTGACCGTATGGGTATCATGATTCCCGCCTTGATCGGGAGTCTCGCCCTCCCGGCAGGCTTTTATCTCGCTGCGCATGCCAGCTCAATTCTCGAGATCTCCCTGGCATTCAGTTTGTTGTGCGGGTTTCTAGGATCATCGTTCAGCATGGCCCCGCTTATCGCTGACATTTCTCATTGGTTCAGCCGGCGGCGCGGACTTGCGGTCGGCATCGCATTCAGTGGCAGCTATGTCGCTGGTGCGATATGGCCACCAATATTGCAACGTATGTTTGATGCCCAGGGTTGGCGTGAAAGTTTTATCGACCTGGCTTTGATCACACTCATTTTCATGGCACTGCTGTCTCTGATACTTTATCCGAAACCTACGGCAAACAAACACCTACCTAACGCTGGCTCGGCCAACTCTAATCTGACCAAGTCATCAATATCAGCAGGTACTCTTCAGGGCCTGATCTGTCTTGCAGGCTTTGGTTGTTGCGTTGCTATGGCAATGCCACAAATTCACATCGTGCCCTATGTCATGGACCTTGGTCATCCAGCAATTCGAGGGGCCGAGATGCTAGGTCTCATGTTGGGATTTGGCGTAATCAGCCGTGTCAGTTCTGGCTGGCTATCTGATCGTATCGGGGGCCTACAAACATTGCTGCTCGGATCAACTCTACAATTAATCGTGCTCATCGCGTTTTTTGCTGGTAACAGCTTGATATTTTTGTACGGTATTTCAATTGCTTTTGGTCTTTCTCAAGGAGGGATCGTACCTTCCTATACCATCATCCTGCGGGGTTTCTTCCCTCCTGGTGAAGCAGGTTGGCGAATCAGTACGTCCTTTCTGTTCACTATTGCCGGGATGGCGTTCGGCGGTTGGATTGCCGGCTTGCTTTACGACCTCACCGGTTCGTACTCCGTTTCTTTTCTTAATGCGATTGGATTTAACATACTAAACCTATGGATCGCCGCAGGACTTTTACAAAAAATCCGTAAATCCAGAACAAACGCAGCGACAACTACAACGAACTAACCGTACCTAGAACGCTACCCTTCAGCAGCTAGAGACTACGGGCAATGAGCTCCTTCATAATCTCGTTTGTGCCCCCATAGATTTTTTGAACTCGGGCATCAGCATAGGCGCGTGCTATCGGGTATTCGAGCATGTAGCCATAGCCCCCAAAAAGTTGGAGACATTCATCAATAACCTCGCACTGCATCTGACTGCTCCACCACTTAGCCATGGACGCGGTTGTCGCATCAAGTACACCATCACGCTGAAGTTCGATACAGTGATGGATGAACGCCCGCGTGACCTCAAGTTTCGTTTTCTGTTCGGCCAGTTTAAAACGGGTATTTTGAAATTCGAATATGGTCTTGCCGAATGCTTTTCTTTCTTTCACGTATTCCAAGGTCTGCGCAAGTGCAAAGTCCATATGGCCCAGCGCACCAATACCGATCGCAAGTCGCTCCCAAGGCAGTTGGTTCATCAGTTGGTAAAACCCCTGGCCAGGTTCAAGACCCAGAATATTTCCTTCGGGGACAAGCATATCGTCAAAAAATAGTTCTGAGGTGTCCTGGCCCTTAAGGCCGATTTTTTCCAGATTCTGGCCGCGGCGAAATCCGTCGACCTGATCTGTTTCAACCATCAGTAGTGAAACACCGCGCGCACCTGCATCGCGTTGTGTTTTTACCACCAGGCAGATCAGGTTTGCCGTCTGCCCATTGGTGATAAAGGTTTTGGAGCCGTTTACCCGAAAAACACCATCCTCCAGCACTGCGTGCGTCTCTACAGACTGCAGGTCCGAGCCTTGCCCGGGCTCGGTCATAGCCAAAGCAGAGATACGCTCCCCCGACACAAGTTGTGGCAGCCAGCGGTGTTTCTGTTCTGTCGTCCCATAGGCGAGTACGTACTGGACGACGATGGTATGGATTACAAAACCCCAGCTGAAATCCCCCGCAAGTGCCTGTTCGTACGTCGTGACGACGTCAAATGTAATCCCGGCGCCTGCGCCGCCATACTCTTCAGGAATGGCAGCTCCGAGTATCCCAGCCTCTCCAGCGTGGTGCCAGAATTCTGGATCGACATAACCCTGATCGTTCCAGCGTGTCACATGAGGAATATATTCACTGGCCAGAAAACGCCTCACAGATTCAGCATAAAGCTGATGTTCTTCGGTCATCCATGTTGGGGGCTGTGTGTCATTGTGCATCTGCTTATCTTCCTTGATAGTTTGGTGCGCGTTTTTCTGCAAACGCGCGCGGGCCCTCCACGGCATCCTCCGTACGCATCACACTGTTGAATAGTTGGAGTTCCAGGTTCATCGCCTCGTTAAATGGTAGGCTGGCACCCTCGAGGATAGCGCGCTTAGCAGCACGCAGCGCCAGCGGTCCACGGGCAAGCAGCGTATCTGCCAACGCACGGGCTTCGTTCATCAGCTTATCCCCCGAAACAACACGATTCACCAGGCCTAGCTGGTAGGCCTCGTCGGCTGTAATAGGATCACCCGTCAAGATCATCTCCATGGCGCGGGCAAGCGGGATAGCGCGTGGCAACCGCTGGGTTCCCCCGGCACCAGGAATGATAGCCCACTTCACTTCAGCAAGACCCAGCCGGGCATGATCCGCTGCAATCCGTAAGTCGCATGCCAGCACCATTTCCAGCCCACCCGCAAGTGCAACACCATTGATGGCGGCGATGATGGGTTTATAGGTCGTAAAATTTCGGGTGATCCCGCCAAAGTTCCAGTCGTCCATGACCCCGGCACCCTGCGCGGGAATCAGGGTCTTAAGGTCGGCACCCGCTGAAAATGCTTTATCACCGGCGCCTGTGAGAATTGCGATCCACAGATCGTCATCATCACGGAACTCAGCCCAAACACGATCGAGTTCTGCATTGTGCGCCATATCAAGCGCATTCATAGTCTCGGGACGATCAATCGTGACAATCGCAAGACGGTTTTCTTTTTCAAATCGAATACTCATTGCCTTTTCCCCTTTGCAACGTGGCACTGTGGCCTTTATCGCACTTTCCGAACAAGACCGCTATAAGATAGTGTAGTCTTCTCAAGGTTCAAACACGTTACGCGCAAACATTACGTAAACGGTATAGAGGCCTCACACCCTCATTCATTGGAAGACTCTCGTATCATCCAGAACAATCCAACACCAATCAGGGCACAAACAACGGAAACAGAGTAACTCAGGATATAACCTCCGGTCTTGTCGTAGAACACACCTGAAAGCCAGGCACCGCTCATACCACCCAGACCAACACCCATGGTCATGGCGCCGTAAATGGCACCGAGCCCATGGCCCGAGAAGGCTCGAGAAACCAGCACAGATACGATGGGGCCTCGCGCACCTTGGCTCAAACCCAACGGCAAGATTGCCAGAACCAGCAATACCATCACCGGGGTAACACTCAGGCACGCCAGGAGTATGAAAGCTGTGATAGTCATCGCATAGGAAACGCTGGCGACGCGTTTCATACCAAAATGAGTCGCGAGCCATCCAGTTCCGGCAATTCCGAAAACAGTTAGAAATCCGTTTATGCTGAATGCCAGCGACGCCACAGTCGAGTCAAACCCCACGGACACTAGGTAAGCCACCAGCTGCGGTCCAACCAGATACATTGCCGCAGCCGTAATAAACATAATCATGAATAGCAACCAGAATGTCTGGGTTTGGAGGGCGGCTCGCAAGTGCCCATCCTTACGTCCGCCTAGGAACCTACCAACCTCCGACTGTGGCGGTGTTTGGACTTGCAACTTTCTCCAGGGTAAAACGAACACAATGACAGCCAAGGCGCACAGAATTAGTCCCAGCATCCTGTAGGTCTCTCGCCATCCCAAGATCTCAATAAGCTGATTGGTGATCGGCACACATAGAATGACACCCGCACCCAGGCCGGAGTAGGCAATTCCAATCGCCGGTGAGAGTTGACTTGCTCTAGGCCCTTGATACCAACGTGTTATAAATACTGTAGCCGTTGTCATGCCGATTGCCGTCATTGCGATACCAGCCATTACGCCTGTGGTGAGGTAGAAATGCCAGGCCTTAAACCCAAACTGAGCCAACAAAAAGGCAAAACCGTAGATCAGAAGTCCAACGGAATAAACAATCCTGGGCCCGACCCTGTCGACAAACCAACCAATCACCACTGCGGCAAGGCCGTGTGTCCCCATGTAGATCGCATAAATACCCGCCAGCGTGGTCCGTGTCCAACCCATCTCTGACTCGATGGGCAACAGGAATACGGCGAAAGTCTCGCCAAATCCGCGTGACAAAAGATTCATCACAAAAGCAAGTATCACGACCAGCGTGGCGGTTTCACGCAGCCCGTGACGAGTAGATGAATCGGATACGTCGGTCATCAATTCCCCTTCAGCATGGATACAGTAGAACGCTTGGAGTGATAACTGTCATGACCACTTAGCGTGTTGCCGATTCGAGTTCTAGTGGTTCCAGCCGCCGGAGTGCATCAAGTAATCCGTCGTCCAGAGGCCACCGAACAATGTCCGGACATTCAGACACTGTATCCAAGGTCGCGAGAACATCCTTTTCAACTATTCCGATGGTATTGTCCAGGGAATATCCCTCGTCCGACCAGTCGATCTGGTCGATATGATCTGCAAACCAGTTCGAGCCCGAACTGTGTTTCATCACCTCCAGCAGGTGGCGCCGATCCAGGCCCAGCGCCTGCGCCATTCCAAGCACGCGATGTGTAGCCGCTATAGACGATGCCGCACAGTAATTATTGAGCACCTTGGTTGTCATGCCCATGCCAACATCTCCCAGACGATATAAGCGATTGCCCATCACCTGCAAAATCGGCATCAGGCGGTCGACAACAGCATCTGGACCGCCGAGCATAAAAGAAAGTGTTCCCTCTCTCGCACGATATGGCGCACCGCTCATTGCAGCGTCAACCAAACTTGTTTGTGCCGGCAACTCTGTCAGTAGCTGACGGATAAACCGAGCTGAAACCGTTGAACTGATAACCAGAATTTCAGGCGGGTTGGCGCCACGAACGATGCCCTGCGCTTCGCTGAAAAGCAATGATCTAGTCTGGTCCACGTCACGGACCACACTGATCACCACATTACATCGCCGCGCGAACTCTGCGGCATCCTCCAACATATGTTCAGCGATGGCACCAAATTCAGCGAGCGGCCGCACATCGTGAGCCCACACCTCAAAACCAGCCGTCAGTAGGCGCTGGATCATCGGTTCTCCCATTGCACCACAACCTGCGATACCGATCACTTCCTTTGTCATATGCTAAATCCCTCTGGATTTTTCGGATACGATATAAAATCTATCAACAGCAGAACCAGATTCGACGTATTTACCGACCCGACTATGTGTCTGAAAGATCTGAGTTGATGTTAACCCGTTGCGGGCAGAATGCGACATTGAAGATTGGATCCTGTCCAGCTGGTCTGACCCGGCCCACCGCCGGGATAATTATGGCCACTGCGATACCTGACTTCAGGGCTGTCTCTTCAGACGATCCCCGCGTAACATATCAGGCCAGAATATCGTGCATCGCCACTCGGATCCAAACGCCCAGCACCAAGTGAACAGATCCAGACCGCACCTGACGACATTCGACAACTGAAAAGCGTCAACCACACAAGGAGAACCGTATGGCTACCGATCGAAAAGTAATCATCACCTGTGCCAGTACAGGGTCAATTCACACACCGACCATGTCTGAGTACCTGCCGCTGACACCACAGCAGATCGCCGAACAGTCGATTGCAGCTGCAGAAGCTGGTGCAGCGATTCTTCACCTGCATGCCCGCGATCCGGAAGATGGCCGCCCAACACCGGATCCCGACGTCTTCATGCAGTTTTTGCCACCAATAAAGGAAGCTTGCGACGCCGTCATCAATATCACCACTGGCGGAGGCCATGGGATGTCTGTAGATGAGCGCCTAGCAGCACCGCTTCGAATCAAACCAGAAATGAGTTCACTCAACATGGGATCGATGAACTTCGGCCTGTTCCCCATGCTGGCACGGTACGACGAGTTTCGTTACGAATGGGAACGGGCGCATCTTGAGAACAGCCGTGACTTTATCTTTAGAAACACATTCAAGGATATTGAATACATCCTGGAGGTTCTCGGTGAAGGCTGTGGTACTCGATTCGAGTTTGAATGCTACGACATCGGTCACCTCTACAATCTCGCCCACTTTCTAGATCGTGGCCTGGTTAAGCCCCCCCTTTTCGTACAGTCAATATTCGGAATTCTTGGCGGAATCGGCGCGGATCCCGAAAACGTGACCCACATGCGACGTATAGCTGACAAACTGTTTGGTGACCAGTATATCTGGAGCATTCTGGCTGGCGGTCGACACCAGCTTCCGTTGGTCACAATGGGTGCGGTAATGGGTGGCAATGTGCGGGTCGGACTGGAAGACAGCCTTTACGCGGGCAAAGGACGACTGGCAACGTCGAATGCGGAACAGGTTTCGATTATCCGAAGGATTCTCGAGCGCCTCTCACTTGAGATTGCAACACCTGATGAGGCCCGCGAAATGCTTGACCTTAAAGGTGCCGATCAGGTCGACTTCTAGTCCAGTCCTCCACTGGGTGTTTCAGCAGTCCAAACTGTCTGCGCAACACGCAATACCAGTTTGTTACTCCGACTCAAGCAATTGGGGAAAATAGATGACTACACCACCTATACAAAACATTGCGGTCATCGGCCTTGGCACCATTGGTCACAGCGTCGCCCAGGTTTATGCCGCAGCAGGTTGCACAGTCAGATGCTTTGATCCTGACCCTACAACTGGAGCCAGTCTTGCTAACCGTGTTCGCACCAATTTAGAACAGATGGCCGCCGCCGGACTTTCGTCACGTGATGATATTGAACACGTTGTGTCGAGGTTTGTAGTTTGTGACAGCGAAGCCGAAGCGGTTTCCGGTGCTGGATTTGTGTCTGAGGCGGCTGCCGAAGATTTAACTATTAAGCAAGCGCTGTTCGCCAGGTTGGAAAACCACATTGACCGCCATACCATACTCGCCAGTAACACCTCGACTTATCCAATGACGCAGATATCACGGGATATGGTCCATCCGGACCGCGCCCTGGTGACTCACCCGTTTAACCCGCCACATCTGCTGCCAATCATTGAAGTTGTGCCAGGAAAAAGCACCTCGGAACAGACAGTGTCCGCTGCAATGGCACTGATCGAGTTCACGGGTAAACGCCCGGTTCGGCTGAACCTCGAAATGCCCGGCTTCCTAATCAACCGTATCCAGATGGCTATGGTACGTGAGGTATGGGATCTGCTGGATCGAGGTGTTGCGTCAGCTGAAGATATCGATGCCGCGGTGCGCGGCAGTCTTGGCTTCAGGCTGGCCGCCATCGGCCCACTGGCGGTGTGCGACTTTGCTGGGCTGGATATCTGGGCCAAAGTGTTTGACAACCTTGCTGCTGAAATCTCAGCGGACCAGCAGATCCCAAACACGATTCGGACGCTGGTAGATAACGAGCATTACGGCACGAAGAGTGGGCGTGGGTTCTTTAACTACTCCGATGAGAATACTCTGAAGACCCGGACCGACGCACGGGATCGCGGTTTTCTGGAGATCCTAAAACTTTTTCATTCCAACTGAGAAAGCTGCTTTAGCATTAATTCTCATAACTGGCGGCGTGCCAGCTTCGCGCCCTCGACCATCACTTTGAGCTTTCGTCGTGCAATATCGATGTCAAGCGGCACCAAACCGCAGTCCGGTGCCGCCTGGATCTGATCGGCCGGCAGATACTCAGCCGCCATCAGCAACCGGGCGGCAACTTGCTCAGGCTGTTCAATCCGGTCAAACCCGAGCGCACCATTGTCGATACAGCCAAACAACACCGTTTTGCTGGGGCACAGCGCAAGCAACCCTGGATCGAGACTGGATGCTTCAAACTCGAGCGCCAACTGGTCGACCTTTGAGTGTTCTAGCTCTGTGAGTATGGCGGGATAGGCATCAACGATCGGCCGTGGCACACCCGGCATCGGATAGCTGTAGCAAACATGGACACAGGTTTTGGCGCGAATGCCTTCGACACACCGATCCAGAGCTTCTATACCCCATTCGGCGACCTTCCCCGGGTAACGGCTGAACACCGGCTCATCAAACTGGATGACAGCTGGACCCAGCGCATCCAGATCGCGGGCCTCATCGTTTAACGCCCTGGCTACCGCCATGGCCAATGCCCGCTCATCTCCATAGTACTGGTCAAGCGTGGAATCAACTACGGTCATGGGACCGGGCAGCGTCACTTTCATCGGGCGACTGCTGTGCGCCAGAGCAAAATGAAGCTCGTCGACCACGATCGGCCCATCACGGAATACCTCCCCCGTACAGCAGCCGACTTCGGCCAGTCGCCGATTGTCTCTCACCCACTTCTTGGCTGGCGTGGCATAGTCAAAACCACCCAGCCGCGCCACGATGTGCGCCAAATAAGAGGTGCGGCGCTGTTCACCATCGCTGATTAACTCTATATCGGCTTCGGTCTGGTCGTGGATCGCGACCCGAACAGCATCGTCCTGCGCCTGTTTCAGTAGTTCTCCCTCAAAAAGCCATGAGGCCCCTTTACCATGGACCTGTTTACCACTGGCATTTAGGGGCAGTTTCTCCTGTAGCCAAGGCGGCTTGGGCAAACTGCCAACAACGGTGGTTAGAAACGGACGGTTCGGGACTTCCATGGTTGTTCTCTCCGAACACAGCGATACGCACGTAGGCTGGATCTGGTGTTCTCAGCTATATTGTGGCTCACACAAGCTACAGGTTGATTGAAGTATCTCGAGCCAGTGTAACAATAACTTATACAGATTCGTTCACCAATAAATATGCGTTCCATGGACCATTACGAATCCGTCTGCAGATCCCATCATATCTCGCTGCCCGAGACATTTAATTTCGGCCGAGATGTGGTTGATCACATGGCGCGGGATAAGGACAAGATTGCCCTGATCTGGTGCAACGACTGCAACACAGAACGGATACTCACCTTTCAGGAAATCGCGGAGAGTTCAAATCAGGTTGCCAACTGGCTTATTGAACAGGATGTCAGCCAGGGTGATCGCGTCATCGTCATGCTGCCCCGTATTCCTGAGTGGCAAATCTGTCTGACCGCATGTCTCAAACTGGGTGCAGTACCCATACCATGCATCACGATGCTCACAGAAAAGGACATTGCCTACCGTATGGATCATTCGGGCGCTGCGGCCGTGATCACGACGGCGGCAGAGACAGCCAAGTTTCAGACCTATGTGCCCACACTTAAAGCAGCACTTGCAATCGGTGGGTCGGTTGCGGGTTGGACGGATTACGGGTTGATCAGCAATCAGGACAGGAGATTTGAATGTTGTGACCTCGACCTGGACCAACCTGCCATTATGTACTACACCTCCGGATCGACCGGTGATCCTAAAGGGGTATGTCATCCGGCAAGAAGCCTTTACGCCTGGCGATTTTCGGCAGTGCACTGGCTGTCTCTACAGGCATCCGACATCATGTGGTGTACTGCAGATACCGGCTGGTCAAAAGCAGGAACGAGCATCCTGTTTGGTCCGTGGAGTCAGGGCAGTACGGTCCTTTTCTATGACGGGCCGTTTGAACCACGGCGACGGTTTGAGCTGATCGAACGCTACCGCGTTAGCGTGTTCTGTGCTGCAGCCACTGAACTTCGGCAACTGATCAGAGAAGACGTCAGCGGAATCGATCTTTCTCACCTGAAGCACGCAGTCTCTGCCGGCGAATCAGTTAATCCCGAAATTATTTCGGCCTGGACTACACAGACCGGCGTACCTTTGTTGGATGGTTACGGTCAGACCGAGATTTTAATGACGGTACTCAACTACCCCTGGATGCCGGTTAAACCAGGGTCAATGGGCCGTCCTTTACCGGGTATAGACACCGGCGTGCTTCGCACAGACGGTACCCTAGGTGGTCGAGGCGACCAGGGTGAACTGCTGATCCGCCTGCCCAGTCCCCAGATGATGCTGAGTTACTGGAACGATCCCCAACGTTCCGCCGAGGCAGTGGTGACACTGAATGGATCGGACTGGTTCAAGACAGGAGACAACGTGCGACAGGACACAGACGGTTACCTCTTTTACGTCGGTAGAACTGATGACATCATCAGTTCAGCGGGTTACAGGATCGGCCCACAGGAAGTTGAAAACGCCCTGATCACTCATCCCGCGGTTCAGGAAAGTGCAGTCGTCGGCCTTCCCGACCCCGAACGTGGTGAAATCGTCAAAGCTTTCGTGGTTCTTACACAACCTGATTCACAGCGCGCGGATACCGAACTGGTTGCCGAACTGCAGACCCACGTTAAACGGACAACGGCACCTTACAAATATCCCAGAGCAATAGAGTTTGTCGACGAACTACCAAAAACAGTGAGTGGCAAAATCCAGCGTAACCTGCTGCGGCAATCAAACTCGAATAAGTAACCTGGCTTCAGTTATCAAACTGCAAGCGCCATGCCAGCACCATAAACGATGTCCGCACCCCCCGCTGGTTCACCAGCTGCCGTAAAACCAATGGCATGCACCGATGCAATATCGTAACTGGCTGCACTTCTGACAAAGCGATATCCATCGTTCTCGAGATCTGCATAACTGTAGCGCGGAATACGAGCGGTAACCGTAATCGCATCGCTGGTTGCCGAGAACCGTGGAGCGAGAACGGCCTGTTGTGGGGTCATGCCAAAATCAAGCACATTGAGGATAACCTGTAGCACACCCATGGCAATCTGAGTCCCACCAGGTGCCCCCAACGCCAGTAGCGGTTGCTCACCATCAAAAAGAATTGTCGGGCAGATTGAACTGAACCTCGACTTGCCCGGTGCAATAGAACCCGCCCTGCCGGGTCTCGGATCAAATACACCCATACAACCGTTATACATAAACCCCATTCCGGGTGTAATCACGCCAGACATCATACCCAGTGAATGAGTCATTGAAACAATATTCCCGGAATAATCGACCGTACACAGGTGTGTCGTAGCTGGAGACTCCGGCAGTTGCAGCCGCTCAACATGCGCCTTCTTTCCCTGTGAGATTGCACTGGCGTGCTCACTCGCATAAGACTGACTGGTAAGCCGCTCGACAGGCACATCGATAAAACGAGGATCTCCAACGTGGTTGTCTTTATCCGCGGTGGCTATCTTCATGGTTTCAGCGACCGTGCGGATATATTCAGCGGAGTTGTGCCCCATTGTTTTCAGATCAAAGTGCTCAAGAATGTTGAGCATCTCAATAATCATGATGCCACCACCGGGCGGGTGATTTGTCGCCACCCTCAAGCCCCGATACGTACCCCACAACGGGTCTTGTCTTTCCGTCGTGTAGTCGGCAAGATCATCGGCACTCAACAGCGCATCGTTACACCGCATGTCTGCATCGATTTGCCGCGCAATGTCTCCGCTATAAAAGATCTCAGCACCGGCAGCGGCAATCCGACCGTAAGTCTCAGCCATGCCTGGATTGCGAACAATACTGCCAACCGGCTTGACCTGTCGTTGATCAAAATAAATCGCTCGCCCATCGGGCGAATAGCCTAACCTGTCCTCAACGCTGACCCGACCCGGCAGCCCAGCACCTGTCCAGTAACTGTAGACGCCGGGTGTGACCACATAGCCGTTGGAAGCTGCCTCAATAGCGGGCTGGAGCAGTGCCGCCCAGGAAGTTGTGCCGTATCTCTGGTGTGCTTCCCAGAAAGCCTTCAGTGTGCCTGGGGTAGTAATCGACTGATAGCCGATATCGTTCAATGCGTCTTCAAGTACAAAACCAAAGCCGTCCTCAGTCTCCCCCAGCACACGGTCCTGCCACATCTCCGCTGTAGCACCGGCAGGGACCCGGCCATGGAAGTCAATACATTCGTGAACACCCGCTTCCGGCAGATAGAGATGCATACTGCCAAAGCCTGCAATACCGCACATCATCGGATCAACCACCGTTTGTACGAAAGCACAGGCCAGGGCTGCGTCTACTGCATTGCCACCCGCGCGAAGAATATTTGCACCAGCTTCTACGGCGTCCGGCTGCAGGCTCACAATCATTGATTTGGGCATTGCGTGCGCTCCATAAAACGAACTGCTGCGGCAATCATACGGGTACTTGGTGGCTTGGGGAAAGCAACAGACCAGCAATGTTGCCCTTAAGACTGTTTAGAGCGCTACTATGGTCTCTTTCCTACGGATTTGCCACGTGAACCAGAAGGCCACCACCGATAGGACAACCATCCAAACAAACACATGATGGTAGTCACCAAAAGCATCGTAGACAGCACCACCCAAGTACGCCCCGGCACCCCCGGCTGCCTGATGGGTCATGATAATGATGCCACTGAGTACGCCCAGGTCCGCCCGACCAAAGTAGTGTTGGACAAATACAACTGTCAGTGGTGCTGTAATCCAGAAAGTGATGCCATAGCACAATGCAAACAAAATGATAGTCGTCGGTGTTGGCATCAGCATCACCAGAGTAAACACCACGATGCGCACTGCGAAACAACCCAGTGTTGGCAGCACGGGACCATAGCGATCGGTCAGAAACCCGGTTGCGAGTACACCAAACAGCCCGAAAAGTCCCATCAGCGCAAAAAGATTGCCGGCCATTGACGATGTCAGCCCCTGGTCACTGGCAAAAGCAACCACATGGGTGGCTACGAAAAAATCCTGCCCACCACAGATGACGTAGATCACAATCAGGATCCAAAAAATGTGAGTGCAAACCGCCGTTGATACACCGCCCCTCGAGTTATTCACCCCACCGCTGGTACTCCGATCGGTCGGTCGATACCCAGTCGTCGGCGCACCGAGAAACATCAGCGGCACAATGAGAACGAGCCCAAGCCCCGCCAGGAGGATAAACGCACCACGCCAGCCAATCACGTCGAGCTGCGCAGTTAACAACAAAATAATAACCAACTGCCCCACACCCATACCCGATATCGCGATACTGTTCGCAAGACCGAGTCGATCGGGAAACCAGCGACTGATCAGAACGCCGATGGGGGCCACCGAAGTTCCTGCATTCGACAACGCAAATATCACGCCGTAGAGCAATATCGCCTGAAACGGAGTCTGAATCAGACCCATCAGTGCAATACTGGCGCTGGAAACCAGCAACGCCAGTACCAGTATCACCTTGGGATTGTAACGATCCACCAGGCGACCAATAACGGGCAACACGACAGCAGAAACCACCATAAATACAGTTACCGTTAGCGACAGCGTGGTGCGACTCCATTCCAGATCATTCGCCATCGGCTTGAGCGTTAGACCGATCGTGAACCGGGAACCCCCATTGAAAAGCAACAGTAAGAAAGCCACCGCCAGCACAAAAAGCGCTTTACCAGGCGGCATCTTGAAGCCTGTCATCTGGCTGACCTCACAACAAAAAGCTCACGCTTGAGTAAACCGTCAGCCAAGGCATCTCGCCGTTCTTCGAGGTTCTTAATCCGCCTTTCCACAGTCTCGGGGCCGGCCGATAACACGAGTTCATCGTGGTAGGCCCGTTCGGCCTCGAGTCGATCTACCGTCAGCTGTGTAAACGACTCTGTCACGTCCTGTTGTTCCTCTACTGTCCACCCTGTTTGCGCAAGCAGCGATCGATAACTGCTCTTTGATGCTACAAATTCCGGGCCAGCCTCCAATGCCCGGCGGTGATCAGATTCCGACAATCTCGGGGGGATCGAAATCACACTGAACACCATCGGCCTGCCTGGACGCAATATGTTCTGACAAGCTCGCAACACCGCCTTTTTGCACAACAGGCAACACAACAGATCCGCGTGGCATACCGCATCGAAACTAGCGTGGGCAAAAGGCAGTGCAGCAGCATCTGCTAGCGCCAGCCAGACAGATGCACTACTAGTTTCTTTCATCCGCCTCGTTTGGGCAATCTTCAAGCCGAAAGCTGGGAGATCAACCAGGGCCAAGTCACAACCCGTTGTTCGGGACAGATAAAGACCCGGCCAGCCGGAACCCGAACCTACGTCGAGCAGTCTGGACCCCGGCCTAAGCTCGAGTAGGACGGCCATGCGATCCGCTTCTGACCGTGTCGTCCAGCTACTGGCGCCGTAGTCACAGCCGCAGACCTGGCGCTCAATCTTCAGCATCGCGGGATGCTGCGCATGCTCGTAATAGGCATCCATGGCATCTCTTTGCTGTTTTTCAGCTGATGTCAACACGGTCTGTTTAGCTCCATTCTCAATCTGAAATCAGGCTCTTCAAGGGCGCCCTAGACACAACTGGTCGGAGTGCTGCCGTACCAGCCACTCCGATCCCCAGTGCTCCACCGATACACCCCAGGCCCCATACCCACCATCCTGGGGACAACGTAAACCCGAATACTTCTGTTGCCAGAATCGAGGCGGTGGCAACAGCACTCGTCGCTGCCAGCAACCCGGCAACAGCTCCCAGCAGCGCGAATTCGAAGAACTGAGTCAGCCACAAGCGCTGAGTACTCGCCCCGAGTGCTCGAAGTACCGCAGCATCCCGGCTGCGCTCTGTTGCGCTTGCTTGCACTGCTGCCGTCAGCACTGCGATTCCAGCCAACAGCGTGAAAATGAAAACATACTGTACCGCCACGCTGGCCTGCTGAATGATCTGTCGAACCTGTTGCATCAGAGAATCGACATCAAACAGGGTAACAGACGGAAACTGATTGATCAGCCGGATCGTCGTTTCGATGTTCTCGGCTGGCAGAAAAAAACTGGTAATGAGCATTCCGGGCCGATCTACCAAAAAGGCAGGTGTGGTAATGACAAAAAAATTAACCTCGAAACTGTCCCAGGCAACCTCTCGCAGGTTGCTCACCCTACCGGTCAGATCGACCCCAGCAACACGAAAGGTCATCTCATCACCAACACCAACGCCGAGGGTCTGCGCAAACTCTCTTTCCAGCGATAACAGGTGCTCATCGTTCTGGCCCGCTGTCCACCATGTTCCGCTGACGATGCGGTTGGTTTGTGGAAGATCGCCTGAGGGCGAGAGATTGAACTCGCGGGCGGCAAAACGCTGAGCTTGAAGTGTGGCAAACGACTGTGGCTCCACTGGTTTACCGTTGTGCCCGACCCATCGACCCCGGGTCATAGAATACAACCCCGGCGTGGTCAGGTTCTCCTCGGCAAAGAATTTCATCAACGAAGCCCGCTGGTCAGGCTGGATGTTCATCAAAAACCGGTTTGGTGTATCGCTTGGGAGCGAATTCATCCAGCCCTCCATTAACTGTGTACGCATGACTGTCACCATCAACAACGCGGTAATGCCAAGACCAAAAGCAAGTATCTGTATCACACCCATTCCGCGTCGAGCCCCCACAGCAGACATAACATATCGAGTGGTCGGACGCGAAACCCGAATCTGTGTGACCAGCCAGAGGATCATCCATCCCCCAAATGTAAGCCCGGCCACCAAACAAACTGTCAACCCCATGACCCACAAGGTAAGCACAGTCTCATCGGCTTGCCAGAAGATCAGTCCGCCGCTGGTGAACACCGCCAGTCCGATCGTTAACCACATTGAAGGCGGGGGCACGCCTTCTTCTCCGCGCAGGATCCCTAATACTGAGACAGTGGGCAGCTTGAGCAGTGGCGCGAGTCCGAAACCCAGCGCCGTAATCAGCCCGATTAATATCCCCGTCAACAATGGCCAAAGAGAAGGAGGAGCAAGCGCCAAGCCGAGTTTTTCTTCGGCGAGAACAGATAGAAATGACTGTCCCGCATAACCCAGAAAACCACCAACCAAGGAGGCAGTCAGTGCAACCCGTACCAACCGGAAAATGAAAATCCTAAGGATCCGTCTCTGACTCGCACCCAAGCAGCGCATGACAGCCGCAGTCGTCGATTGCCTGCGAGCATAAAAACGCGCTGCAATGAATATACCGGCCCCAGCTACGATCACCACCGACAAGCTGGCCAGCCCAAGAAAACTCGAAGCCCGCTCAAGCGCGGTTCGGACACTGGGTTGAGCGTCCTGCACACTCCGCCGTTCAAGTCCTCCGAAATCCTGTCGATCTAGCCATTTCGAGAACGCGTTCAGTGAATCCCGAGTACCCGCCAGCTGAATCCGGTAATGCACCCGACTCGATGGTGTGATGAGTCCTGTCGCACTGAGATCCGACAGTCGGATCATGATCCGCGGTGCAGCCATACGGAAAAATGAACCGAAGTCATCGGGTTCAGTGATCAGCGCATGCGAGACCTTAAAAGATTTCTCACCCAGCTGAACGATATCACCGGTATCGAACTGGGCTTCTGCAAACAAGCGCGAATGTGCCCAGCTTTCTCCAGTGGCTGGAATCTTGCCGGCCGCAGAACCTTGACCATAGGGCTGCTCGGCCACCTCGGCAGTTCCGCGAAGGGGATATTTCTCATCCACCGCCTTCACTGATACCAAGCGTGGTGATCCCGCTGCGGTCAGAATCATGCTGGGAAATTCGACCTGCTGACTCAGTTCAAGTCCTAAAATCTTCGCCTGGTCCACTACTCTTGAGGCGATGGGATCATGGGCCTGCAGTACCAGATCGCCACCGAGACTCTGCGCAGCCCGGCTTTGCATAGCCTCCCACACACGCTCATTAAATATACCAACCGATGTCACGGCCAATACCGCAACCACCAGCGCCAACGCGATTGCCGGAAGACCAGCTTCACGCCAGTCGCGCCGAAAAAGCAGCACGCTATTCCTGACGGCAATCAAGACTGCAGTCGCCCGCCGACGCCGAGTGTCAAAATCCGATCACAGCGGTCAGCCAGCGAAGCATCGTGAGTCACCAGCAGTAGGGCACTTCCAAACTGTTGGCGAAGATCGAAAAACAAATCCGCAATAAGGCCACTGCTTGCCGCATCAAGATTGCCGGTGGGCTCATCAGCAAACAACACCTTCGGATTTACAACAAAAGCCCTGGCCAGCGCAACCCGCTGCTGCTCACCACCGGACAGTTGTGACGGATAATGGTTCACCCGGTCAGTCAATCCCACGCGATCGAGCAGATCTGCCGCAGCAGGTCGAGTGTTGTCGTAACCGGCGAGTTCCAATGCGATCTCAACGTTTTCAATCGCACTCAAGCCTGCCAGCAGATGGAAGGTCTGAAAAACAAATCCAACATTGCCTGCCCGAAGTGCTGCTTTTTCATCCTGGTTCAATATGCCGAGCTCTTTACCGAGGAGATGAACCAAGCCGCTGGTCGGATCTTCCAGACCTGCCAGTAACGCCAGTAAGGTGGATTTGCCCGAACCCGATGGCCCGGTGATGGCGACCGCATCACCCGGCATGACTGTCAGGGTAATTCCATCGAGTATGCTCAATTCTCCATCCGGTGTTTTCACTTGCCGGGACACGTCGTCCGCAGTGACAATCGGGTTCATGTTTCGTCTATTCCTGGTGCTGTTCGCTTTATTGTTGCCCATAAAGTCCGACGCGGAAAACATTGTGATTCTCGGTGACAGTCTCAGTGCCGGCTACGGTATTGCGCTCGCCGACAGCTGGCCTGAACTGTTGAGATCACGATTATCGCAAAAGGGACATCTGTACGACGTAATCAATGCCAGCATCAGTGGGGAAACAGCAACAGGCGGCAGAAATCGACTGCCGGAACTGCTCACAGAGTGGCAACCCAAGATATTGATCCTTGAACTCGGTGCCAACGATGGCTTGAGAGGAGCACCGATCGTCTCGATTCGTGATGATCTAGATTACATCATCAGCCATTCCCTGGCTGAGGGTAGCGACGTAGTGCTGGTGGGTGTCCTACTTCCTTCCAACTATGGTGCAGACTACACCCGTAAGTTCCGTGACGTTTACACAGAATTGGCCAAGCGTTACACGTTGCATTTTCTGCCTTTTATTCTCGACGGCATCCACGACCAGCCTGAACTGATGCTGGATGACCGCCTGCACCCATCATCTCTTGCACAACCTATGATTCTAGACAACCTTTGGCCGGTTCTGGCGCCACTATTGAACCACGATTGATCGTGATCGGATGAGTCAGATTCGAACAGGTTCCAACTGGGGTACCTAAAACCCCTCACTCGAATTCAGACCTGGCTGTGCTGTACAGCCGGCGCTAAACTCACCGTCAGATCACCTTTATCTGGAACAATACCGACGTGACTCAAGGAGAACAGCCCATGTATACGTTATACGGTTCGCTAGGTGCGGCCAGTCTTACTCCTCAGTGCGTACTAGAGGAAGCCGGCGCCCCCTACGAACTCATCGAAGTGGATATTTCAGAAGACACCGAACGTGATCCGGAATACCTGAAGCTCAACCCACATGGCCGAATACCAACGCTGGTATTCGATGACCAGGTCATGATCGAATCCGCTGCTATTTCTATCTATTTGGCTGACAAGCATTCTCAAACACAGCTTAGTCCTCCCTTAGATCATCCCGAGCGCTCCCGTTATCTACAATGGATGGTTTACCTCACCAACACCCTACAGGAGGCCCTACTGCTAAAAATGTACAGCTCACTCTACACGGATGACCCCGAGGGATCCGCTGCCGTTATATCCCGTGCATCATCAAAGCTAGACACGATTATGGCCTTTGTTGAACAGTCACTGGGCCTGACAGAAGGACCTTTCTTTCTGAGCAGCGGACTCAGCACAGCCGATATTTACCTCAATATGCTTGGTGGATGGGATCCAGCAATCCAGGTCCGGATACTGTCCTCGTCTACAGTCGCAAACATACCGGAAAATCAGCGGTATATTAATGTCGAACGTAACTATGCCGAAATGCTCAAGCGACCTGGGGTTGCGAAAACATTTGCTGCCAATGGCTACTAATTTGTTGAGTATCCAATCGAGCCCAGTTTCGAGGCACCGGGCCTGCTACCGGTTTAGATAGAAGACCCCAGAATCAGTCCGCCGCGCCTACTGAGGTTTTTGGCCGCGCTATCCACTGCAGTAACATCACCGCGACAACCGTGACACTCGCGCCCATCACCTGTTGTGCAGTCAGCCACTGCCCCAGCACAATGACCCCTAGAATCATAGCCCATACGGGAGAGGTGTTATCAATGATGGCTGTCTGCAGGGATCCAACCAAGTCAACTGCCTTGAATAACAACAGCGTGGCTGTAACGTATAAGACAGCGCTGCCGCACAACGCCAGCCAGCCCACAGGAGACGCCGGCCATGTTAACTCAACGATAAATAGGGACACGAAACCCACCACAGCCGTTGCACTCAACAACATATAAAGCATCATGATCTTTGCTGGCAGTCTTTCCAGTACCCGCTCGCTAAACAGCAGTAAAGCCGCCAGGCAGGTGGCAGCAATCAGAGACAGTGCAATACCAATTCTGACATCCCAGCCCGCCAACAGATTATCCGATCCAGCCAAGGCAATGATCAAACCCATGAAGGCCAGTGCCATGACACAAAGGCCAAAGTAAGAAAAATCACTTCGCCCCGAGCGCCAGGTCCAAAGGGCGATCATTATCGGATACGTATAGAAAACGAGTATAGACAGAGCGACTGGGATAAAAAGAATCGAGGCCAATAACAGATACATCTCGGCACACAGCAATACGCCGAGTAGCAAACAACGATAAATCTCGGCTCGCTTTATAGAAACTCGAGAACCAGAGAGCCATACCGCCACTATCAAACACCCTAGAAAAACAGACGCCCGGATTAGGTTGAGTGCATGCAGGTTCGTGCCAAAGTCATAAGCCAGCTTCGACAGTGCGACATTGGACGAGAACGAAACGGCCGACATCAAGGCAGCGGCACTACCTAACCAGAACCGCTGGCGAGTTAATTCGGTATCGCACATGGACTTTCGTCTGTCATTTTCTCAGCCAGCCAAGCACAAAGTGGCCGCTGGCAACAGGCATTTATAGACTCTGCGGATGATTGAGGCCGTAACCAGAAAACCTAACGAGGGGTAACCGACTTGACCCTCTTCCACCAGTTCGTACTTTGTTTACGCTTTCCCCGCTTGCTGAGGTTTTCCAGTTTAATCAGCCATCCCCTGGCCGGTGTCCGGGCAAACCACCGCCAAACCCGATTCGACCAGTATCCAAAATCCCTGTTCCAGGGACAAACCCGTAGGCAAATCGCGCAGTCGCTGCGTAAATCAGCCCAGAAACCGAAACACTTTTCAGCGTCTGAGGTCCACTTGATCACGCCTTGAATTGCTGATCTGTTGAGCTGTACGTCTGAGGGTGGTCCGCTGGGCAATGCTTTAACCGGGCAGGCATCAATACAGCGCGTACAAACATCACAGAACCGGCGGACCCCAAGCAGCCGGGGTTGGTCGTGTACCAACGGCAGGTCAGTCAGTACTTTTGAGAATCTGACCCTGGGATCGTACTCCGGCGTGATCACCAGCTGGTTACGGGCATACTCACCGAGACCAGCCTGGAGGGCATAGGGGATGGCCAAGGCTGAGTCATTCATCGAACCAACCGCTTGCCAGCCCAGATTGCGGATGTATTGCGATAAACGAATCACCGTAGCTGTCTCTTCAGAATAGGCCTTTCCTGTTGCTGCACCAGCAACTGCCGACGGGTAGGTGTCTACCAAGGCCCTATCCATCTCGTGGCCCAATACCACGACCGATGTCAGACCTTCAGGTAAACCGGTTTCGTCTTCTTCGAATGTGGCCGAGCTTACCCGGTTGGCATATGTCCAGCGCGGGTCATACGGGGCTATGCCAACGATTCCCGCGCCAAACAGCTTCGCGATCTGCTTGATCTCAGCCGTCATGTCGTCACGACTCTCGACCTCGACCTGCTCTGATGCCACCTGCGCAGTGGGTTGCAGAGGTGCGTTGAAACCTTCCCGAATACCTTGCGACTCTCCACGACTGGAAAATTCGTCTGAAACCGCCCAAGCAGCATTACGCAGTGCAAAATCTTTCTGGCCGAACCCTCGACCACGTCGGAAACTGGGTGTCTTTCGGTATGAATCAAAAAATGCCATCATCTCTGGACGGCGGATTTCATCATCCCAGAATGCGCGATTGAACATGTCATTGCGTTGACTGAAACGGGCAAACCTGTCGGTCGTCTGAATGCCCGACGCAGCATCACGCCGTTCCCTATCGACGGCAGTCACCGGCGAGGTGTTAATGTCCGCGTGGTAATTCACCGTAACTCAAGGAGATTTGTCACAACAGACCCTGTACTGACTACAAACCGGTAACCGCTCAGCTACCGGTCAGTCTGAGTCCTTCAGATCTGATGCTGAAGTACGGTAGAGGTGTACGTCTCGCTGTGGAAACGGAATGCTGATGCCAGCAGCATCCAACCACAGTTTGACTTTTTTATTCAGTTCGAACCGAAGAGGCCAGAAATCGGTTCTGCTGGTCCAGCAGCGAAGCGTAAGATCGACTGATGAATCACCCAATCCCGTGACCAGAACTTGGGGCTCAGGGTCAGGCAGTACCCGAGTATCCTGAGACAGGTGGGACAACAGCAGATCGAGGGCCCGCTCGACATCGTCTTCATAGGCAATACCGACTGGTATATCCAGTCGACGGGTTGGATTACGGCTGTAGTTGAGAATATTGCGATTCCACAACTCAGCGTTGGGCACTGAGCGGTAAACGCCGTCGTAGGTGGTCATGTCAGTGGTAAAAAGATTTATCGCGTCTACGGTACCGGATACACCGCCGGCATCGATGTACTCTCCAACGCGGAAGGGCCGGAGAACCAGCAACATGATACCGGCCGCAATGTTCTGCAACGTGCCCTGGAGGGCAAGGCCGATTGCAAGTCCCGCAGCGCCCAGAACCGCAATGATTGAGGTGGTCTGAACGCCAAATTCCGCGAGCACCGCAACAAAGGTGATGACAATGACAAAATAACGGACCGAGGATGACAGAAATGGCTTGAGGGTGTCATCGATTCGAGGCACGCGATCCAGGGCACGTCGAACGAGATACTGAGTTCGACCCGCGATCCACCAGCCAACCAGCAGAATAACGAGCGCACCGACCGCATCCAGTGCATAGCTCGCCAACTGATCGAGCAGCGCTTGAATCTGATCCTGATTCATAACGGCTATTCTACGACCTGTCACACCGTGACGGTATGCCCGTTTTTATCCGAATAGCCTGCGCTTGATCCAACTGGCTCAACGTTTACCCGGAAAAGCCGACCGGCAGGGACTACAACGGACAGGATTTAAGCTGTTTACGATATCGATCAGCACGTGTAGCGACCTGTTCTGCGACCTTTAACAGCCACTTCTTTTTACGATAGGATTTATTCTGGTAACCGTCGTGACCTTCATGGTAGGCAAGGTAGGAAGATCTGGCATCTCTCGGGCTTAATCCCAAGGCCGTGTATGACTGCTGGTTATACCAACCGATGAAATCAACCGCGTCAGCAAAGTCAGTTCGATCAGCATCAGCGCTGCCAGCATTGCGCTGGTAACGAGCCCAGGTAGAGTCGATTGCCTGGGCATACCCAAATGCCGTAGTCGGCCGCTTCCAGGGGATGATCCACAATAATTTCCGCCGTGGAGGTCGGGCGTCCGATTTGAAAGAAGATTCCTGGTAGACGAACGATACTGTTATCTCCGGCGGTATTCCCCAGCGTTCGGCAGTTCGCCTAACAGCCACCTTCCACTGTGGGCGATCCGAAAAAATCTGACAGATGTCCTCAACAGATCTGAGTGGTCCCTCGAAACACCCCGATAAAAACAATACAGCCGATAAAACAACTCCGCTGATTAGTCTGCACCCGAAGCTGGCCAACAATCTCAAGAGATGCACTGAATCTGAACCCGATATTAAGATGAAATGACTATTCTGATCGCGGTGGGGTTGCCCCCGTTACATGGATTGTTTACCTGGGGGCAATTGGAAATCACAGCAAGTGCATTCATCTTTGCCTCAAGCTCTACATAGTCGCCTGCCACAGAATGGCCCGGGACGAAAACCGTCTGCTCGAGAGTGCGTTCTGTGTCAACAGGCACATTACAGAAAAAGTTTATGTTCGGCACGATATCACGTCGATCCATTCCGTAGGGGGCCAGGGCGGCGAGAAAATTTTCCCGGCAACCGGTACAGTTTTCTACCCCATACAAAAGCTGGTTGCTGTGTTGACTGCAGCAACCTCCAATCGTGTCGTGTCCTCCTACAGTATCGTCGGTGATCGAAAATATCGGCCTCGCCTCATCAGAATAGAGCGTATGGCCTGCACTGAGTTTGAGGGTCAGTGCAGCCTTGAGTGTATTGGGGGCATGGTAGCGCTCTGCATGTTGATCTGCGTTGTAACACAGAAAATCAACCCCCTGGCCGCCTTCCAAATCGATGATTCTGAGTCGATGCCCCTGCGGAACAGTTCCACTCCAGTGTCCAGCCGGTGGTATAACGCACTCTTCTCGCATTTGCTTCTCCCGTTCTGTGTTTTTTGTACGCACAAACGTAATCTTAAAGCGGCTTTGATCCCAGCTTAATGATGTTACCGTACCGTTACACAATCGGCTCGATCACTTGGCTTGCCACGCCAGATTTACCGATCGGCTAGAATCCCGCGCGTGTTTTCATGACCTTTCTGGTCGAACCATATTGAGGGTAGTCCGAATGGGGAATCAAGCCGTGCCTCCTGCGAATCACTGTTATCTTGCTGACAGCGGATGAGTGACTTGAATTCAAAACAGCCGGATTTATCGGTGGGTCAGATCAGGTAACTCGCCAATTGAATATCCAACGGAACAGCCGGGCCTGGCTGCTGCTTGGGTTTATGGGCATTCTTTGGGGACTGTCCTTTTCCCTGGCCAAAATGTCGACCGAAGGTGGTGCCCATCCGATTGGCATCAATTACTGGTGCTGTCTCGTCGGTGCCGCTGTGCTGATTAGCGGCAGCATTATATTGAGGCGCCCACTACCTCTTCGACGGGATGTACTGATTGTCTGTACCGTCTGCGGAGTACTGGGTTCAGTTATCCCGGGTACCGCATACTTTTACGCCGCGTCGCGCCTCTCTCCCGGCGTTTTATCCATCACAATCGCTACCGTCCCGCTGATGACATTTCTGGCGGCGGCTGTTCTGGGTGTTGAACGTGTTTCGACAACACGGCTGTTGGGTGTGTTCTTGGGAATTCTGTCCATCGGGCTTCTGATTGGCCCGAGTACAGGTCTGCCGGATCGGTCAGCCGTACCGTGGGTGCTGCTGGCGGTGGGTTCAGCGCTGTGCTACACCGCTGAAAACCTGTTTGTGGCAATGCGTATGCCGGCTGACGTCAACGTCTATACCCTTGTGGGTGGAATGTTTCTGGTAGCCACGATTATCATGACACCACTGGTCATAATAACGGGCACTTTTGAACCGCTGCCCTGGCCCTGGGGGCGTTCTGAGTGGGCAATTCTCGGCATGGCGGCAATCACTGTATCGGCCTATGGAATGTTTCTCTATCTGGTCATCTATGCCGGTCCCGTATTCGCAAGCCAAACGGCTTATGTGGTGACACTTTCAGGCGTGTTATGGGGCATTATGATCTTTGACGACGACCATTCACTGTGGGTGTGGTTGTCTCTGGGCGTGATGATGCTCGCACTGGCACTGGTCACACCGAGAAAAGACAACTCGCAACCCGCAACACCTCTGGAACACGTGAACAAACCGTAATCCTGAATACACATCCCTGCGTAGTGTTGTACTGAGACCCCTTAGGCGCCAGGCAAGTGCGTCTCGACAATGTCCGGTAAGGTGACCTCGAGCAGTTCCAGGCCTTGTGTGGACTCGACCGGTGTGTAACTGAAGTTGCTGGGCAGCACCACTGAATCACCTCTGTTGAATTGCTCAATACCCCGGCCCGCGAGTTCCAGCGTGACAGAACCCTTGAGCACAAAGAAAAAAACTAATTCTGCAACATGGCTGCACGGTCCGGCGGTTGGCTCAAGATGGGGGCGAACAACCCGTACGCCAGCCAGGCCTGAGGTGGCGACTCCGATTCCACTGTCTCGACACTCGAAACCATCGATACGCCATTTTTCCCAGCTGGCCGTTTCAGCCTGGTGCCGAACGAAACGCTGACCCTTAAATAGACGTTGCTCATCTAAAGTCGCTGTTGGCAAATTCATCTCGTGATCAGCATGGGTTTCGTGCTCCGCAGGACACCCTAATTCGACAACTTCCATATTGTCCGAGCATTCGAGCACGCGATGGCGAATCTGTGGTGGTTGCAGTACACAGTCCCCGGCTTTAAGGATGAATTCACCACCTTGGTCCTCATACACCAGTTTTGCCCAGCCCCGACAGCAGAAAATCAATTGAAAACGAATGTTATGGTAGTGGACATAATCAGGAACCGGACCACCGGTGGGAATATGGATGTGTGAGGCTATAAAGCGGCCACCCTGTCTATCTGGGATCAGGTCTCGGTAGCGCATTCCCGCACGGCCCACACCCCAGGCGGTACTGGAATCTAGCCGACTGAGCACCAATGACTGGACTACCGGTGGCAGCTGTAGTTCGTTTTCAGCCGCTTCGAGTTCAATCTCAGTGCCGTTGGGCGCCTGTAAGCGCAAATTGCCTTCGGCGACAGTTGTTGGCGTGCTGCAGTAAAGCCGCAATGTTGCTGGCTTACTCGTCGCGTAACGATCGAGACGCAACCGAATACCATATCCTGACACTATCGCGACCACCGGCGCATCAGCGGGAAATATACTGTCAATCTGAAACCCTAGCGTCTCTACAAAAAAGGCCAGTGTCTCGTCCAACTCGGAACACGCAAGGACTATCTCGGCGGTCTGTATATTGTTGCTGTCTTGTGGCATCAATCTCAGATTAAGGCTGCACTACAGGTTTACCAACCCTGTTACCTGGCGACAACCAAAAATCTTATAACGAACACTGCTTTGCGTAAAGCGCAGATGGAAACTTTCCAACTCGGCCCTACTTGAACTGATATGACTAAGCGCTAACCCATTTTATGACGGTCAGAGTCAGGGTAATCACGGCAACTGCAGCGATACTCGCTGAAATACACCATACGATTCTGTCTCCACCTGTAAAGCTCTTCATAACTCGTTCCTTGTCCTAGTTGTCGGTAAGTGGCTGATTCGAGCCGCTGAAGGCTGGTTTTCTAACGAAATGGACGGGTGAAGTGCTTGACCTACGTCAAGGATCGACGCATTTGCGGCGAATCACATACCAGTTGACCGGTCGGCGTGGGGTCTGTGTACGCGATGCCAAATCACGATATTTCCGTTTATAATGTAAGGAACTAACCAAATAACGTTGGTTTTCCCTATGTTGCTGTTTGTTCTGGTTTAAATACCCCTGTGAAACTGACTTGTCAGGACTGCTCCCTGGCTGAACTCTGTCTGCCGCGTGCGCTGTCGCCGGATGACATGGGACAGTTTGAGACGATGGTTGATCAGCGCCCAGCAATGGTGCGGGGTAATTTTCTTTACCAAACTGGAGATGTGTTCGAGGGGTTGTACGCAGTGAAATCAGGATCTTTCAAGACAACGATTTCAGCGTCTGACGGCGAAGACCAGATCACCGGGTTTTACCTGCCAGGTGAATTGTTCGGTTTTGATGGATTTGATGATCACCATTCCTGTTCAGCAGTCGCACTCGAACACAGTTGTGTCTGTGAATTACCGCTGAGTTCTATCGATCAGCTGGTGGTCAAGATCCCTAGTCTGCGACGTGAACTGGATCGACTGATGGCACGGGAGATAACCACCGATCAGGCTATGCTGTTGCAGCTTTCCCGTCGTACGGCCGAACAACGATTGGCTGCTTTTCTTGTCAGTCTGTCTTTACGGTTCAGGCAACGCGGGTTTTCAGGCACTGAATTTCGTCTGAGCATGTCCCGTCACGACATCGCAAATTACCTGGGCCTCGCCGCCGAAACTGTCAGCCGCCTTTTTAAGCGGCTTAAAGAGCATCATCTGGTGTTCGTCAACGGAAGAACCATAATCATTCAAGATTTCGAGGCTCTGCACCGCCAGATTCATGGTTCTGAAAGCCAGTAAATACCGGCATAGGTCCAGCCATAATAGCCTGACCCATCCCAGCTTCTGTTTTCAATGACTTCAGATCAACCGGGAATATCGTGACTCGCTTCCGGGTGCCGCATAAACATCAAACACCCTGCAGATATTGCGGATCAGAAATCTTCCAGAGGGTGAAACCTCGATCGTGTTGCTATCGTCGATAGACAAAAGCCCATCATCTATCATTTCCTCCAGTACCCGCAATTCATCTGCAAAGTAGGTTTCCGGTGAGTTCTGTGTTGATGCCAGGACTGAATTAAGATTTACACAGCCAAAACACATCAGCTGTTCTATCACCTGTCTTCGTATCTCATCGTCAGGAGAAAGCTGAAAGCCCCGGTATACGCTCAGACGACCATGGTTTGTCGCGGCATAGTAGGGTGAGAGTTCCTTCACATTCTGGCTGTAACACGCGCCAATCTGGCTGATTGAGGATATGCCCAGTCCGACCTGATCACAGCCTGTGTGGGTGGAATACCCCTGAAAGTTGCGCCCAAGGGTGCCGTTTAATTGGGCCTGGGCCAGCGGATCTTCCGGTCGTGCAAAGTGATCCATACCGATGTACCTGTAACCCGCTGTGGTCAACCAGTGAATACAGGTTTCCAGAATGTTCAATTTTTCCTCGCTGCTGGGGAGATCTTTTTCATGGATTCTGCGTTGTGGTGGAAACCGGCGGGGCAGATGGGCGTAGTTGAATACAGATAACCGGTCTGGCGGTGTAGTCATCAACAGATCGAGCGTACGATTGAATGTCTCAAAAGTTTGATGCGGGAGTCCGTAAATTAGATCTATGTTGATGGATTCAAAGCCAATATCCTTAGCGTGCTGGAGCAGTTCCAGGGTGGCTTCTGGAGGCTGAATTCGATGAATCGCCTGCTGGACATTCGAATCAAAATCCTGCACCCCCAAACTGATCCGGTTGAATCCAAGTTGCTTCAGGGATTCAAGAGATTCCGGTATTACGGTACGCGGGTCAATTTCTATACTGAACTCGCGATTCGGGTTGGTTGAACACAAAAAGTGCTGATCGACCTTCTGCAGCAGGCGTTTGATCTGACTCATGGTTAGAAACGTTGGCGTGCCACCACCCAGGTGTAGCTGCACGACTTCGCGATCGCCGTCGTACAAAGCACCTTGCAGCTGGATCTCCTGATACAGATGATCCATGTATTCATCAGCTACTGCAGTACGCCGGGTAACAACCTTGTTGCAGGCGCAAAAAAAACAAAGTGAATTACAAAATGGAATATGGAAGTAAAGAGACAAAGCGCTCGGTATGGGGATCTCGTTACTGGTTACGGCTGCCTGCCGATAGTGTTTCTCAGTAAAGTTATTCTCAAAGTGATCCGCGGTTGGGTATGAAGTGTAACGGGGGGCGCGTAAGTCGTAGCGTCGAATTAACTCCGGATCGAAACCGATTCGGTTACGTGTTGCGATCATTTGGATGGGCTAACCTGTTGTGCCACGGAATCGAATTCTCGAAACTGGAAGGTTCGATCGACTCACGGTTAGTTACACCGGAAGATTTCTCTGATAACCCGCATCATTCGCATCTGCCGCCGATATTTGAATTGGTATCAGCTGCAGCAAAACAAAGACAATAGACAAAGATGAATAGAAACACTTAGAAAGCATGGGCCGTCGGGTCACCGGAGTGTGGAGGGTGACACTATCCCGAGACCTCTTTGCATTTATTGATTCAGATCAAATCCCGATGGCAAATCTCTAGTGTCGAGCAGCAACAACTCTAGATCCTGACACAGGTCAATACTTTGCTGCTCTACGCACGATAAATAACTTTGTGTTTCCCGAACACGCATTGACCCAATGCGGTTTTGCAATAGGAACCAATGTATGTCGCACGCAACAACTTATCAGTCTGAGCATGAAACCAGTATCTGGCCGATGTTGGTTGGTATCGGCGTTCTGTTAACACCGCTGGCTGTACTTGCCTATTACGCTTGGCAGATGCCGATGCTCGGTGTGGTGCTTGGCGGCGGGGCGCTGGCGGTGTTAGCTGTAGGATTTTCAGGTTGGGCTAGGGAGTTTTTTCGACACGGCACCGAAGAAGGACTTGGACCGATCGCTGTTGCCGCTTTCATCGTATCCGAGATAATTATTTTTGGTACGGTATTTGTTGCCTTCTGGCTGAGTCGAGTTACCCATGCTGACCAGTGGGCGAGTTATATTCCAGCCGAACTCGATACGACCTTTGCGCTCTGGTTGACGGTGATCTTGTGGGCATCGAGCGCCACTATCGTATTTTCACAGCGCGCATTCGAGCACGAACGCCGGGGTTCAGCACTATTTTGGCTGATTGCGACATTCGCCTTGGGTTTGTTGTTTGTGGTACTCCATATTAATGAGTGGCGTCACCTCGCTCTGGGTGGCTTCACGCTTGGATCGAATGTCTACGCCACGGGCTTTTACGGGTTGACCGGTGTGCATACAGCTCACGTTGTCGTAGGACTTCTCATCCACCTGCTTCTGTTTGGTGTTGTCGCAAGTGGACTGATGAAAGTCGACAGGATCACCTTTTATCGTGGTGCTGCCCTGTACTGGCATTTCGTGGATATCATGTGGTTGTTGGTCGCGCTCAACGTTTACGTGATTGGAGGCTCAGCTTGAGATTCCACTATCTCGTGATGGTGCTGATATTGGCTATTGGGGCACCAGCGGCTGGACACAACAGAACGTTGCAACAGGATGAATTCGACCCGGCTGTACTGCGTTTCGAAGAAGGTTTTTACCTGGGTCAAAAAGTCACGGACGTTGTAGTTAAAACCGCAAATGGCACCCAGTCGCTGGCTGAACTTATCAGGGCGAGACCGACCATTTTGGCGTTGACCTACTTTACTTGTGGTGGTGCCTGCCCACTGACGATTCGGAATCTTTCACAGGTTGTATCCACCAGCACTTTACCCGAACATCAAGTGATCATCCTTTCGTTCGATGCAAAAGACACGCTGACGACCTTAAGTAACACCCGTTCTGCTCTGAAACCCGTTCCCCGGAACTGGACATTTGGGCTGCTCTCCGGTGAAGAGAGTAGTCGTCTAACTGAATCGGTTGGCTTCAGGTTCTTTTTCTCTGAACGAGATCAAGCCTTTCTGCATCCAGCAATGCTGGTTTTTCTTTCGCCGGAAGGAAAAGTCATGCGTTATCTCTATGGTACCGAACCGCGGGCGCAGGATATTGAGCTCGCACTGATCGAAAGTAGGAATCGTGTGCCGCACCTAAACGAGTTGATCGATGTGGTCAAGCTGACCTGTTTTCAGTTCGATGCATCTCGAAGCCGTTACAGGCTGCATCCCACATTAATTTTTGGTGGTGCTGGAATTGGTGTTTTAGGGGTTGCTGGACTGGTGACACTTGCGTTCAAGAGAGACTCTAAAGGAGGGTAATGATGCAGATGATATCGGTTGCCGAAGCTGCCTCGGCTGCTGCCCCAGTTATACCACTGGCTTACCCAGCGCCGTACTGGGATCAGATGTTCAACATCTGGCTGAGTATCGCTGTTGGCATCTACCTCGTTGTCGCAGTGCCGATGCTGTATTTCCTGTATCGCTATCGCTACCGTAAGGCCACCAATGAGGTGGGTGCTGTAGAGGAAAGTGGACACGGAATCGAGGTGTTATGGACTGTGATTCCGCTCATCATCGTGATTTACCTGGCGATACAGAGTGTGGCTTTTTATACGGTACAGCGTACGCCCCCGCCGGATTCTCTACCCGTGAAAGTTGAAGGCATGATGTGGAGCTGGCAATTCGAGTATCCCAATGGCAAGAAATCGGTTTCTGAGCTTTACGTTCCGGTAGGTAAGCCAATCAAGTTGCTGCTGACCTCACGAGATGTGATTCATGCATTCCACATACCCGAAGCCAAAGTTATGGAAGACGCAGTGCCGGGGCGGGTGACCGAGATGTGGTTTCAGTTCAACGAGACAGGACAGTACCGAGGATATTGCCGTGAATACTGTGGTACGGCACACGCGTACATGCTCGCAACGATCAAGGTTGTCACAAGTGAAGAGTTTGACCAGTGGCTCAGACAGTCGACCTGAGCGATATATCTGTTAATAAAATCTAGGAGATCACACGATGCAGGAAGCCGTTGCAACGCCTTGGTTCCGGGCTAATTTTCGTGAGTGGTTCCTCACTACTGACCATAAAAAAATCGGGATTCTTTATGGTCTGACGTCATTGCTCTTTTTTGTTGTTGCGGGGCTGATGGGTATGGTGATCCGTTTGGAACTGACTCAGCCGGGTCTTCAATTTGTCAGTCCTGATCTTTATAACTACCTGCTTACGGGCCATGGTGCCGTATTGTTATTGTGGTGGGCAATAGCGTTTTGGGCCGCGTTTACCAACTTTCTGGTTCCGATCATGATCGGCGCACGTGATGTGGCCTTCCCCAGGCTCAACCAGCTGTCGTACTGGTTTTTCTTTACTGCCAGCGTGCTTGTACTCATTACACTGATTCCTGGTCAACACATCAAGATGATGTGGACTGGCTATCCGCCCTTTTCAGTGCACCCCAATGCCGGTCCAACCGCACTCTATGTGCTGATTGTAATCCTGATCGCTGGGTCCACTCTTGGCACTGGCGTTAATTTCATCACCACGGTACTCAGGATGCGCGCGCCTGGGATCTCGCTGGGGGGCATGAATCTGGTTGTGCATGGTCTGATGGCTTCTATTGTGGTTCAACTCCTGGGTGTACCTTCTTTCGTTGGATCGGTTGTCATGTTGTTTCTCGACAGGTATCTGGGAGCGGGTTTCTTTGATCCAGCGAAAGGTGGCGATCCGGTCCTGTACCAGCATCTTTTCTGGTTCTACTCGCATCCAGCGGTATACGTCATGATCCTGCCAGGTTTCGGCGTGTTTTCGGAGGTGCTCTCGACAATGTCGCGTAAACCCCTCTTTGGTAGAAAGTCGATGGTCTATGCGCTATGGTCAATTGCTGCCCTGGGCTTCTTTATCTGGGCACATCACATGTTCAGCTCCGGAATGCCCTACTGGTTGCGTGTATTTATGTCGTTCACCACCGTGTTAATCGCGGTGCCGACAGGCATTAAGATCTTCAACTGGATTGGAACTCTGTACAAAGGAGCAATCCTTTTTAACACACCCATGCTGTTCACGTTGGGTGGCATCTTCATGTTCCTGATCGGTGGCCTCACCGGTATTCCGTTGGCACTGCCCGCGTTCAACATCCATGTGCACGACTCCCAGTTCGTCGTTGGTCATTTTCACTATGTGCTCGGCATGGCGATGACTTTTGCGGCTTTTAGCGGTGTTTACTACTGGTTTCCAAAGATAACCGGGCGAATGTACTCCGAAGCGCTGGGTAAATTTAGCTTCTGGCTGATGGTGATCGGATCGAACGTGTTGTACTTTGCTCAGATGATCGTCGGTATCATGGGTATGCCACGGCGCTATGTTGACTATCCACCCATAGAAGCGTGGGCCAAACTTAATACCATTGAAACAGTCGGCGCTTTTATTCTGATGGCCGGGATTTTGATCACGCTGATTGCGTGGGCCCGAGGGTTGAGAGGTCCCCAGGCCGGTCGCAATCCCTGGGGTTCGCCATCGCTCGAGTGGACCACCGCTTCACCGCCACCACCACAAAACTTCGATAGTTTTCCTGTTGATGTGGCAGCTGACTGGACCCCCTACCGATACGATAACCACAGCGTAAGTAGCCAGTGATCAGTAAAACAGACGTGGTCTGTGAGGACGACCGGGCAACCAGACTTGTAGTTTGGCTGCTGGTGAGCCTGATGGTGATTTCCTTCGTGTTTGGCGTGCTGATGTATCTACCTGCCGAGCATCGGGCACAAAAACTCCAGCAGATGGAACAAAAGTATCAGTCACAATATCAGCCATCGATCACGGAACGAATTGCTCGGGCCTAATTGTTGTAGCCCGACTGTGAGCGAAAAACCCGGGCACTGACTGAATACTTGGGAGACGAGCCTGATCCAGATTAGCCACATTTCAAGCATAGGGCAGAGCGATCTCTGCGATAAAAAAACCCCGCCCTACCAGAGGGGTTGGGCGGGATAAATCCACTTACTGTGGGGATTCTCGGAGGGGCAGGACTGCTGCCCAACACAATTGTCCTGTACAACCCAGGAAGACACATTGACCTGAATCAATGATATAAACGATCCTGATTTAGCTTAGTTGCAGACGGTATTAGTTGGGAGATACAAGCTCCCAGCCAATGCCGTACAAAAAAGCCAGTGTCTCATCCAACTCGGGACACGCAAGGACTATCTCGACGGTCTGTATATTGTTGCTGTCTTGTGGCATCAATCTCAGATTAAGGCTGCACCACAGGTTTACCAGCCTTGTTGCCTGGCAAAAACCAAAAATCCTATAACGAACACTACCAGTACACTATACGCGACTGCACCAATCAGAAAACGGACGATTCGTCTACGCCTTCGGCGGGTCTCAACTCGTACAAATGGTCTCTTCTCAAAAGGCGCCACCAACGGCACATAAGACCCCGCCGTATCCCCATTACCTCCAGAGCGTGAATCGAACCGTGAGTAGACATCATCATCGTATTCATAACACCCATCGAACTGCTCGAGCACATAGGCTGTAGCATCCATGCTCAGACCAGGGCAGGCAACCCCAAGTGCCTGCTGGAACTTTTTCCGGTAGACAGACCAGTTCGGATGCATGTTTGCGTAAAGCACAGGTGGAAACTTTTCCAGCTCGGCCTGCAGGCAGGACATGCCCAAATCAACGTGATCCTCAAACCGACGAGTATCTCTTTGCGACCACCAAGCGACGACCACAATACCGCTTGCAACCAGGTACCAATACTCAAGCGCTGTGCGACCAATTGCGAGCCACATCGACATGACCTGCTGCCCCGTCTGCGTTGCCTTGAGTTAGCCCACGAACTGGTCCACACCTAACCACGTCGGGCAGCAGAAATTGGCGTCAATCGCGATAATCGGGTTCCTCCCGATCGAGAACCGCCACCAGTTCGGTAAAGTGGCCGTACGTGGGGCCGTAATAGGTTTCAAGTGCTGCGGCCAGACTTTCTGCCATTTCATCAGACATCCGTCTCAGTGGCTGGCCGGTCCACAGTGCTTTAATGTATGTCTCAGCGGCCCGCTCAAAATAGTACATCCGGTTGAACGCCTGGGCGACGGTATCACCAATGACCAGGATGCCATGGTTACCCATGATCATCACGTGACAGGGATTGTCAGAAAGCATTTCTGCACACCGTGCTCCCTCATCCGCCAGCGCCAATCCGCCGTAGTCTTCGTCAATGACCACACGATTGAAAAAGGTCGCCGTATTCTGATCAATCGCAGGCAAGCGACTGTCGGCAAGACTTGCCAGCACGGTTGAATAGATCGGGTGCACATGCATGAGGCATTTGATTCCAGAACAATGTCGATGGATAGAACCGTGTAGACCCCAAGCCGTTGCGTCAGGTGCATCCTGTCTTTGCATGACGTCTTCATCATGAACATTCAACAGCAACAGGTCGCTGGCTCGAATCTGGGAAAAGTGACGCTGGTTAGGATTCAACAAGAAGTCAGTCCCAGACTCATTGACTGCCAGAGAAAAATGATTTGCCACACCTTCATGAAAATTGAGCCTGGCCGTCCAGCGCAAAGATGCTGCCAGCATGGCGCGCTGTTCTACGTAAGCGCCAGCGTCTGTTTTCTGGGAAATAGATACGGTTGCCATTTTTAACCACTCCGTGTACTGGATGATGCCCCACGGCATTGTGGCACAGGTCTAATAAAGGCGCTATTCATGCACAAACCATCGGGGACAGGCATAAGCGGTCTAACGAATCCGTCGCGTAGACTTACGTGTATCATTGCCGCATTGGAGCAATCTGTCAGGAGGAGACGAACGTGAACCTTGAAACAGTGAATTACCAGCACGACGGTGGCGTCGCCATCATCAAACTCAACCGCCCCCAGGCCGGCAATGCCCTGTCAGCTCAACTGGCAAGTGACCTGCTTGCAGCAGCCAGCAGCGCAGCCAAGGATGACAACGTACGAGCTGTGGTATTTTCAGCGGAAGGAGATTTTTTCTGCTTCGGCGGCGACCTTAAAGAGTTCAAAGCATTCGGGGGACAACCCGAAAAACTCAAACCCATCGCCGACCAGTTACACGAGGCCATGTCGATTTTCCTGACAATGCCAAAACCGGTGATTGTGGCGGTCAATGGTATGGCTGCGGGTGCGGGCGTGCCGATGTCTTTGGTCGGAGACATTATCATTGTCGATGAAACAGCGCGATTTCGGTTGGCTTATACGGCTGCGGGTTTGAGCCCTGACGGTGGATCAACGTGGCTGTTACCGCGACTGATCGGTTTTCGCCGTACGCAGGAACTGATATTTGAGAACCGCGAATTATCTGCACCGGAAGCCGTGGAGTGGGGGCTCGCCACACGTACCGCTGCCCAGGGCACTGCTCTGGATACTGCAATTAAACAGGCTAAGGCGATGGCCGAAGGACCAACCATGGCTTATGCTTCTGCAAAAAAGATGCTCGAGACAACCTTCGCCAACAATTTTGTCGCACAGACAGACATCGAAACACAGGAGATCTCAGCAAACATGGCGGGCCATGACGGGAAAGAAGGCATTGATGCTTTCGTCAACAAGCGCAAACCAAATTTCAAGGGAGTCCGCTAAGGACGCCGGGGTCGACCACTGATGGCGGGCAACGAACAAAAGATCGACCCCCGACTTGCCCGAAACTATGCCGATCTGGCCACGGACGACCAGCGGGCCGTCTACCGGCAGTGGGCAGACTCATACGATGAGGAACTGATCGAGGAATTCGGCTATATCGCACCTCAGGAGGCCGTCAACGCCTTCGTCCGCAGGGTTCCCGACCGCACAGCGCCTGTTCTAGATATGGGGTGTGGCACGGGACTGGCGGGGAAGCTACTCGACCAGGCAGGCTATACACACATCGACGGTATTGACCTGTCACCGGAGATGCTCGAAAAAGCGGCCGCACTAAACGTTTACCGACAGCTTTGGGAAGGTGATCTTACTGCTGTCATTGATGTACAGCCGATATACCAGGCGGTGATCTGCGTGGGCGTTTTTTCTCACAAATCAGATCAACCGTTTCTGATACCCAAATTGCTGGATTGTCTTCTGCCCGGTGGTCTTGTTATCGCCACAGTGAACGGGAAAGGATGGCGGGATATCGGCTGGGTCGAGTTATTAGAAAAAAGTCAGCGCCAACACGACTTCAAACTCGAGTCCGTTGACGACATTGGTTATCTCACAAAACAGGGTATAGATGGAAAACTGCTGACGATCAGACTCCGACCCTAAGCATTGCGGCTCGCCATCCCATCTAAGGCGTCAAACCTTCACAGGACGTAACCCGTTCTTCAGGCAAAGTCACAAATCATCTTCCATAGTTCATCGACATGGCGCTGCTCGGTTCGTGTCTGGCCGATCGAGACACGCACGAAGGTCTGATCATTGATTCGCGATGTCGTGACCATTGCCTTGCCAGAGTCATTGATCGCGTCAGCAATGCCCTGAGTGGCTGCATCGCCGTTGACATGACTGAAACTGACCAGTGCAAAATCTGTTGGTGCAACCAGCCTGAAACGATCATCGATCTCTAACCGCTGTGTGAGTTCTTTTGCCATATGGATATGCTCACGAATGTGATGACGGAGCCCTTCTGCACCGTAGCTGCGTAATACCCACCACAGTTTGAGTGCTCGAAACCGACGTCCCAGCGGCACGTGCCAGTCGCGATAGTCGACAACCTGCCCGGAATCAGATGCTTCATTTCGAAGATAGGGCGGCAGGATACTCAACGCATCGAGCAACGGTTTGCGATCAGCAACCCAGAACACATTGCAATCGAAATTCGTAAACAGCCACTTGTGGGGGTTGAAGGTGTAACTGTCGACGTTCTCGAGTGTGCCCTGGTGCAAACGGTGTTCTGCACAGATCATGGCATTACCTGCCCAGGCCGCATCCACGTGATGCCACATTCCGTAGCGCCTGGCCAGTTCTCCAATCGCATCGATAGGATCGACTGCGCCCGTGCCCGTTGTTCCCAAAGCCGATACTATAAAAACCGGCGTTAAACCCGACGCAACGTCTTTTTCTATCGCCTGCGCCAGTGCAGTTGTGTTCAGGGCAAAGTTCCCGTCGACATCAACCAACCTGACATGTTTATAGCCGGCCACCCGGGCACCCTTTTCGATTGATGAATGGGCCTGAGTTGAGGCGTACACCACAAGCCGGTCGACGGGCACATCGTGGCGCTCTCGGGCCACCACCAGTGCGGTATGTGTCGAATCCGATGCGGACATTTGGATTACGCCTCCGCCGGGACCTGACATCTTCCAGCTTTGGGGCAATGCCATGAGATCAACCAACCAGTCCAGCACAGCAGACTCGATTTCAGTGACAGCTGGACTGGTCGACCAGAGCATTCCCTGAACAGCCAGGCCCGCTGCAGCCAGTTCACCAAGGATTGCTGGTGGAGAAGAGTTCGCAGGGAAATAAGCAAACCAGCTCGGTGACTGCCAGTGTGTCACACCCGGCATCACAACGTTGTCCAGATCGTCCAGCAGTGCTTTGAAGGCCTCGGGCTGTTCCGGCGCTGTGCCCGGCAGCTTTTCTCGAATGGTGCCGGGTTCGACCGTTGACATCACTGGGTACTGTTCAACGTTCTCCATGTAGCGCGCGATCCAATCAATCAGCGCATGACCATTGGCCCGAAACTCTTCTGGTGACATGTGATAGCTGGTCATGAAATCTCTCCCGGATCTGAATACGATATAGACCGACATAACCATTGATGGACGGTCCTTCAGCGTCGATTATGCGGTGGATCCCCAGGATGGGCCAAGCCAGTCAGTGGATGTGTCCCGGATTGTGCCGGGATTGCATCCGTCAGACTTCGCTCCTTGACCCTTTATTTATGGCTTAATATTCCGACCACGGTTGTTGATCTCCCAGCCCGAAAAACCTCAGTACTCTTTTTTTCGCCCTACTCAAGGGACACGCGCTAATATACTGATCTCGATTCGCTGACCCTGACTGCCGGCAGGCAGAAAACACCACGATGCAGACCAACCAACGCCGAGCCACCTATTCCTGGGCCATGTACGACTGGGCCAACTCGGCCTTTGCCACCACAGTCATGGCCGGATTCTTCCCTTTGTTTTTCAAACAATACTGGAGTCAGGGTGTTGAGGTGACTCATAGCACCTATTACCTGGGTGTCAGCAACTCGGTAGCCAGTCTGATCATCGTGATCCTCGCTCCCATACTGGGGGCGATGGCTGATACCGGCGGCCTACGCAAACGCATGCTGGCGTCTTTTGCCTGTCTGGGGGTACTCGCGACAGGATCTTTGTACCTGGTGGAGGCAGGTATGTGGCCGTTTGCCATCCTGCTCTACGTGATCGCAGTGGTTGGTTTTTCGGGCGCGAACATTTTTTACGATGCTTTGTTGGTGATCGTCTCTCCCCGAGATTCCCGTCATCGGATCTCGGCTTTGGGATTTGCGCTCGGTTACCTTGGGGGTGGACTGTTGTTCCTATTGAACGTTCTGATGACCCTCAAACCGGCCCTGTTCGGTTTAGCCGATGCCGCAGAAGGTGTGCGTTGGTCTTTCGTCACCGTTGCAATTTGGTGGGCCGTGTTTTCTATCCCACTATTTACGGGGGTTGAAGAACCAACACCCCAGTCGGGTCGACGCGGTATTGATCTGTCCAGTACGTTCAGTGCCCTGAAGCAGACCGCTTCAAATCTACGTCAGTATCGGGTTGCCTGGCTGTTTTTGCTGGCCTACTGGCTGTATATCGACGGCGTTGACACCATTGTACGCATGGCAGTCGATTATGGCCTCTCCATCGGCTTGCCGTCGGAGAGTTTGATTATCGCCTTGCTCATGGTCCAGTTTATCGGCTTTCCGGCGGCCCTGGTGTTCGGCCGACTGGGTGAACGGTACGGTCCCCGGCGCGGCATCTGGATCGCGATCTGGGTCTATGTCGGCGTTACGGTCTACGCGTATTTCATGGATTCAGCCGTAGAGATGTACATTCTCGCGGCGGTCATCGGTCTTGTTCAAGGCGGCATCCAGGCGCTGAGTCGGTCCATGTTCAGCCAACTCATCCCCGCGGACAAAAACGCAGAATTCTTTGGTTTTTATAACGTTGTCGGTAAAGCGGCCGCCGTATTTGGGCCGTTTCTGATGGGCTGGGTGACCCTAGTCAGCGGCAATCCGCGAACCGGCATACTTTCAATCCTGGTGCTTTTCTTTGCCGGGATGATCGTTTTCCATAAAGTCAGCGAAACAGGACTCGATCAACACGGCTGATGCCACTGCCCTCGGGTCAACAGAACACTTTTTAGCTTTGCCGGATAGTCGGTCATCAGGCCATCAACACCAAGATCGAGTAGTCGGTGCATCTCGTCGATATTATTGACGGTCCACACGTGTACGGGTATGCCCTGGGCATGCATCGTCTGCACAAAACGACTGTCAACAACCAGGATTCTGTTCCACCATACCGGCACCTGGGCACAGGCCGCACCGCCGCTGCGCCACGGCAGACCCAGGCTGGCAAAACGTGCATAGGTCGTTTCAGCACGCGCCATCGAGGTGCACACACCCGGTAAAGCGTCCCGTACCCAGCGCAGGCGCCGACCGTAGAAGGAACCTATACACACCCGTTGTTCGGCATCCATGTGGCGAATGATGTCGATGAGCGGCCCAACCGCGGCGTCTGATTTGGGGTCGATATTGAATCGGGCGTCGGGGAATGCCTCTAGCAGAGATTCCAACCGTGGAATTTGCTCTGTTTCTCTGATCCGCGCTTGCCTAATCAACGCGTAATCCGTCTGTGCGATAAGGCCCTGTTGATCAGTCACCCGATCAAGTCGATCGTCATGAAACGCAAGGAGCACACCGTCTTTACTACAGTGCACATCGGTTTCCAGGTAGCAGAAGCCCTGTTGGACGGCACCCTCGAATGCACTCAGGGTGTTTTCAGGTCCGGCCTGGTGATCTCCCCGGTGGGCAAAAGCCAGAACACCCCCATGTTCCAAAAATGCGTGGTCAGCCACTGCGATGTCTTAACATCATGACCGTTTATGACGCAGCTTTGACGCCACAAAATCTCTGTGCGGGATGTGGAGTAGTCGCTGAATCTTCCGCATCAAATGAACCTCATGATCATCGAGACGCCGGTCAGCATAGACCACCTGCCACATGCTATCGACCAGTAAGGTTCGCTCTTCGAGCGTCCAGTTGCGATTAATCAACGTAGTAAACCCATGCAGGTCGGTGGCATCTCTCACCTGAGATTGGGCCAGCGCCAGAAGTTCGTTGGCTTGTGCTTGTGTGAGCTCGAACTGTTCACTGACCAGCTTCTGAATCAGTGCTTGTTCTTCTTGACCCAGGTCATAATCGGCCATCGCGGTTTCATACATAAGGGCGGCTGCAGCAAGTCGAAGTTCGTTCTTAGAATCTTCGACGGCTTCGTTGCACTCAATATGTTCTGAGAAAAACTGCCGAATTGCGTCAATCATAAATGCATCTTGTCAAAACGTGGCTATGCGTACGTCGATCATTTGTGGTCGGCTTTACTGGATAGCCTAGCTGCCATCAGACAAAGTATTTCCCACATCATCTGTGCCCCGTTCAAAGCAGTGGTGTTTGCCGAATCGAATGGCGGGGAAACTTCAACCAAGTCACCTCCGACAATGTCGATACCCGTCAGTCCCCGCAGCATCTGCTGAGCTTCGAAGCTGGTGAACCCCCCGACTTCTGGCGTACCGGTACCGGGGGCATAAACCGGGTCCATGCCGTCGACATCGAAACTCACATAAACTGGACCATCGGAGACAACCGCCAAAGCTTTCTCTATCACAGCTTCAATACCCATGGCGTACATCTCTTCGATGTGAATGACCGTCATGCCTGAGTCATAGCTGAACGTCCACAGGGGCTCGGTCGGTCCGCGTATACCGATCTGAATCGTTCGCTGTGGATCCAGGGCACCGTCTTCTACCGCGACCCTGAAAGGCCCGCCGTGGTGATGCTTGTGACCAAACAACTCCGGCCCGGTATCGCAGTGCGCATCAAAATGAACCATCCCTAGGGGCTCGCCGAGCTGTCTGGATATCGCTCTGAGTATGGGCAGACTGATACAGTGATCGCCACCGGCCGATAGTGGCATTATTCCACTCTGGACTACTTTACTGTAGAAAGTCTCAATGTCTTCAATGGCACGGTCAAGCGCGTAAACCCCTTCGATGGGCACGTCACCCAGATCAGCAACCTGGGCCGAATCATAAGGCTTGACCCCGGTCTGATAATTGATCCTGCCCATCAGTGTTGACTGTTCACGCAATGCCCTTGGGCCATGGCGAGCACCAGGGCGATTTGTGACGCCGCCGTCGAACGGCACGCCAATAAGACCGATATCCGTACCCCCCCAGTCGGATTCCAGCTCGCGCAAAGGTTGGCGCATGAAAGTAGCGACGCCGGTGTATCTCGGGCGGTACACTTCTCCCCATGCTGCCAAGCGTTCGTCTGGAACACCACTCATCTGTTCAGGTTTATCGCTCAATTGATCATTCTCCAACTCACCAACAGCACGTTGATGCTAACCATACAAAAACTCCTCGGTGAAAAGTATTCCGGCATTGCAAATGACTGACTCATCTTCGACAAGCCAGTCGAGACCAGTGTTGTTTAAGGTTGTTGTCACCGGTAGCGAATGTACCGGAAAAACGACGCTGGTGCAGGCACTGGCAGCGCGTTTTGAGACAGCTTTCTCCACCGAGGGTGCCCGGAATTACCTGGATGAAGTGCAACGACCACTGTCTTTTGCAGATGTAGAGCCGATCGCACATCGCCAGGTGTCACTTGAAGGAGAAGCATTAAAACAAGCCGGAAATCTAGCCATCCTGGACACCGATCTGGTGTCGACGATGATCTACAGTCGCCATTATTACGGCGGATGTAAGACCTGGATCACTGAAATGGCGGTATCACGAATGGCAAACCTTTACCTGGTGTGTGATATTGACGTACCTTGGACTGAAGACGGACTGCAACGCAACCAAGGTGAGCCGGGCCAGCGCCTGCAACTGCATCAGACCTTTATCAGTGAACTCGACCGTATTCACGCTCCCTATGAGATCCTGTCGGGTAGCGCAGATACACGACTTGAGCGAGCCACAACGATAATAAAGGCTCATTTATGATGCATACCTATCCAGTGCTATCCCCTCCTGGGCCAATCACCCCCTTCGGATTACTGTGGCGTATTGCTTGTGGGCATGGCCTAAGCAAATGGCCATTCGACGGTTTGATCATTAATAAACTGAAAACAGTGAGCGTTGTGGCCACCACGCTGGTACTACTAAACAATGCCGCCATTGCGCGGTGCCCGAAAAACCTGGATTTCACTAAACGATTTCTGGCCAGCGAACAAAGTGTGCATCTGTGTCAGGCGTACGCAGGCAAAGTGTTGTTGGTGGTCAACACTGCCAGTTATTGCGGATTTACCGGACAATATCGCGGTCTCGAAGCTTTGTATCAACAGTATCGCGAAGCGGGGCTGGTCGTGCTTGGTTTTCCCTCAAATGATTTCCTCCAGGAACCTCGTTCCGAAGACAAGGTGCGGGAATTCTGTTCACTCACTTACAATGTGAAGTTCCCGATGTTTGAAAAAACCCGTGTCGCAAAGCGCCATGCCGACCCATTTTACCAGGCACTGGCGAACCAGTCCGGAGACTACCCGAGGTGGAACTTTCACAAATACCTGCTCGACCGACAGGGCAATGTCGTCGCCAGCTATGGCAGTTCTGTAAAACCTGATGACGAATCACTGATCTCAACGATCGAATCGAACCTGTAGCCTCACTTCGCTACCCCACCCCGGAACACATCGCACAAAACCATTATTAAAGGAGACTGTTTATGGGTCGTGCGGTATTCACCGATCTTGATGGCACTTTGCTCGGATCGGACCAGAAACTCAGTCCGGCTAACCATGACGTACTGGAGGTGCTCGGCCAACACGGCATCCTACGCGTGGTTGTTACTGGCCGATCTCTTTTTTCCTGCCGACGTGTTCTCGACCGATCATTTCCGATTGATCTCTTGGTCACCTCATCGGGAGCTGGAATATTTTCATTCCCCAATTTTAAATTGCTGTTTGACCAGGCGCTCACTGAAACTGAAGTCAGTAAATCCATCGAGGCACTCAACGCGCTGAAACTCGACTTCATGGTGCATGATCCGGTGCCTGACAACCACCGATTTCGCTGGTACCAGCACACGGCCCACAACCCGGATTTCGCCCATCGCCTGACTGTATACGAAGGCCATCACCGGCCCATCGAAGAACCCACCGAATTTCACATAGCCTCAACCCAACTGGTTGCGGTCAGTCTGCCGGGAGACAACGGTAGCGCTTTACCGTATCTGAAGCAGAAACTCTCCGAACTGACCGTTATTCGGACCACCTCTCCGCTGGATCACCAGTCGACCTGGTATGAAGTCTTTCCAAACAACGTCTCAAAATCCTCTGCAGCGGCATGGGTCTGCAGTGCATTTAACGTGGATTCAAACGAAGTCTTTGCCATCGGTAATGACTACAACGATCTCGATCTATTGCGCTGGTGTAGCCGGTCTCGTGTCGTGGCCAATGCACCGGCTGAACTCACTTCCGAGTTCGAGATCGTTGCCAACCATGATGATGATGGCTTTGCCCAGGCCGTTGTCGAATGGCTGGACAGTTTGTAGACTACTTTTGGTATCGGTCATTAACAGGGGCACCCTACCGGAGCAGGATGCCCAAATTATGGACAACTGTCAGACACAGGGGGTTCAGATGAATCGAGTGCTCAAGGCTATGGTTCTATTTTTCATCTTGACGGGTATAACTTGGCAAGCAGTTGCATTCAGTGAAGCGGATCTAAAAAAGCTAAAGTCATCGTTGAAATGCCCTAAATGTGACCTCGCAGGTACAGATCTGTCTGGGGCAAAACTGGCAGGGGCAAATCTCACTTACGCAAATCTGGATAAAGCAAGACTGTTTCGGGCAGAACTGGCGGGGGCAAATCTGACTGAAGCAGATCTCACTGGGATAGACCTGGGTTTCGCAGACCTGACTGGCGCCGACCTTTCAGGGGCGAATCTAATAGATGCCTATATGGAGGACACCAATCTACAGGACGCGAACCTGGCTGGAGCAGATCTGACCAAAGCCTATCTGGAAGCCACAGATCTGACCGGTGCGAACCTAACGACGGCCAATCTTACGGGCGCATTTTTGGAGGGCACCAACCTGGAAAACGCAGATCTCACAGATGCAGTCTTGACTGATGCAAAATTGAACTGGGTCAAAAACCTAAACAAAGCGATCCTGTGTAGAACCACAATGCCCGATGCAACGGTAGATAACTCAGGCTGTTGACGATTCGAACCCCGTCTAATCCGGGCACGAGGCACAGAGAGTATCTACCAGAGTAACTGCCCCTCAACGAACGCGCGCGCTTCTTGGCTCTTTGCGTGAGCCAGGAAATCCCTGCTCGCTGCCTGTTCTAGCAGCTGTCCCTGGTGTAGAAACAACACTTCATCGGCCAGTCTTCGCACCTGGCCAAGATCATGTGTAACCATGATGATTTTGCTACCGGCATTGCTGACCTGTTGGATAACGTCTTCAATGGCGGCCGTTGCGGCAGGATCCAGATGCGCAGCCGGTTCATCCAGGAACAGCACTTGGGGGCGCAAAGCCCATGCTCTCGCCAGTACCAGGCGCTGCTGCTCACCACCGGACAGTACACGCGCCGGTCTATGCGCAATAGCAGTCAACCCCGTCGCCTCAAGCACGCGGTCTGCGCGTTCCCGGGCGTCCTTTTTTGCGACACCCCGAACCGACAGGGCATATTCCACATTGGCACGTGCACTTCGACGGAGCAGTACAGGTTTCTGAAACACCATAGCCTGGCGTTGTCTCTGCTGGCGGGAAGAACCCGACGCCCACCGCACCGTTCCGGTTGTGGGCAACAGCAATCCATGACAAATCTTCAGCAATATACTCTTACCAGCGCCGTTGGGCCCTACGATAAACGTCCGATCGTGGGCGCCCAGCGAAAAACTGACGTCTTTGAGCAACCATTGCTCCCGGACACTGAATCCCAGTCCATCGACAACGAGCGGCAACATGTCGACCGGATCCTGGTTCAAACTGTGATGATATTCTGAGTCTGCCATCTGCCAGGTTTACCCCTGCTGTCTATCAATCAGCCACTGCACCGTAGAAGTGATTCCGTTTATAACTATGACAATGCACAACAATACGATGCCAAGGCCCAGGGCCAGTGCCAGATTGCCCTTACTGGTTTCCAGCGCAATGGTCGTTGTCATCACCCGCGTCACATGATTGATGTTACCGCCGACAATGATGACCGCGCCCACTTCGGCACTGGCTCGGCCGAACCCAGCCAAAACTGCCGTCAGCAAACTGTAACGCGCATCGACCAACAAAGTGAACATCGCGCGCAATGGCGTGACGCCCAGAGACTGCAACTGCTCCCGGTATTCACGATATAAATCTTCGATCGTCTGGCGCGTCAGTGCAGCGATGATCGGGGTGATCAATACAGCCTGGGCGATAGTCATCGCCGTCGGGGTGTAGAGCAGTCCATATGCCCCTAACGGTCCGGCTCGTGACAGCACAAGATAGACCGCCAGCCCGATGACAACCGGCGGCAGACCCATCATCGCGTTGAGAACAACGACAACACCGGACCGTCCAGGAAAACTTCCTATCGCAATTGCTGCACCCAGGGGCAGTCCAATCACACTAGCTATGACCACTGCCAGCAAACTGACACGCAACGACAACAGGACAATCTCAACCAGATCGGGATCCAGCGAGATGATCAGATCAAGCGCGACGAATAATGAGGTAGCAAGATCGGTCACAGATCATCCGTTTCGCCGCTTGAAACACTGGCTACGAACATTCACTAACGATCGTCTTAGCCGGTCGATACCCACTAACGCTGCCAACTACCGGCAACAGTCAGACGGACGAAGACTGAACGTTTCTTGATTCACCGATCTGGGTACCCACGCCGCGGTCGGTGACTGTCTCAAGCAAAGTCGCATGCGGGACGCGACCATCACTGATCGTGGCCGTACGCACACCGCCAGCAACGGCCTCAAGAGCACACTGCACCTTGGGCAACATGCCGCCACTGATCACACCCTGCTCAATCAGATTCTGGGCCTCAGTCTCGCTCAACAGTTCGAGCAACTGGTCGTCTGAATTCAACACACCCGGCGTATTGGTCAGCAGAATCAGTTTTTCGGCCTTGAGTGTCACCGCCAACGAACCGGCAACCGTGTCGGCATTGATGTTGTACGCCTTCCCATCAGTACCTGCACCTATAGGTGCAATTACCGGGATAAAATTCGCCTGATCGAGCGTATCGACAACCGCTGGATTGATCTGTTCGATCTCACCGACCTGTCCAATATCGACCACTTCACCATCGTCATCAGATTGACCTTGCCGAAGTAACAGCTTCCGAGCCTGGATCATCCCACCGTCCTTGCCCGACAAACCCACTGCTCGTCCACCCTGGGCATTGATCAGTGCCACAATACTCTTGTTAACAAGCCCGCCCAATACCATTTCCACCACGTCAATGGTTTCGCTGTCAGTAACACGGAGCCCGTCCACGAACTCGCTCTTTTTGCCAATTCGTTCGAGCAAACTTCCGATCTGCGGGCCTCCTCCGTGAACCACCACTGGATTCATCCCAACCAGTTTCATCAGAACCACATCTCGGGCAAAGCCGCGTTTCAGTTCCTCGTCGACCATGGCGTTGCCACCATACTTGATCACGATGGTTCTGCCATGAAAATGCTGAATATAGGGCAGCGCCTCGGCCAGTACATTGGCGATGTCAGTTGGATTGTTTGTTTTCCTACTCATATCGAAATCATTATGGAGATAGTCTCCGTTACGGTCGAATTATACAGGGTCGTTTTCCAGTTTCGCCGTAGGGCAAAGCACAATACGAAGAAGGGCCGGATAACCGGCCCTTCATGCCACTTGGCTGGCTGTTCATGTCAGTTGATCTTAACTTCGACCTCGCGTGGCGCCACAGCAGCTTTCTTAGGGATCACCAGTCTCAACACACCGTCCCGGTACTCTGCTGACACTTGGTCTTCGTCAATGTCTTCTCCAAGTCGAAGGGAACGGGCGTACTTTCCTGAATATCGCTCATGACGGAGCACTTTTCTTTCGTCCTGGCTGACCTCATCTTTAGGCGCTGCACTGATCGTCAGCACGTTCTTGTCGATCGTAACTGACACCTCATCCCGACTGATGCCGGGCATATCGGCAGTGACGACGTAGGCTGTGTCATCTTCGATGACATCCATCGCCAATCGACGAAAATCGACGCTCGTATTCCAGGTCGATACCGGTGAATCGTAGAATCCCCGCAGGATTCCATCGACATCGGAAAACAGACCCCAGGGCCGCCTGCCGTCTGCAATTCTGACTAAGTTGTTCATAATAATCTCCATGGTTTCGGCGTCAGTGCTCAATTGCCACGACGCGCTTCTGTCTTATATCTGGTGGCAGGCTAAGATATTTCAAGCCCCGTCACAGCCCACGCTAGTCAAACTTTGCTCTTTCTCAACGCACCCGGTTAACTAGCCGTGGCGAAATGCAGACCCTAGAATCAGCAGGGCTACGACTCTTGGTTCGTAAAGAAGGAAGTTAAAGGATGACTAAGACCTACGAAGCGGTCATTATCGGCGCCGGTATCATCGGCTCGGCCATAGGCTGTGGACTGGCGAGACGAGGTTGGCGGACATTGAACATAGACCGCCATTCCACATCCGGTCAGGGTTCCACCAGCAGTTCTGTTGCCATTGTCCGTACCCACTATTCCACTGTGGAAGGCTCCGCCCTGGCTTGGGAAGGCACTCAATGCTGGGAAAACTGGCTCGATCACATCGGCGCTGAAGACCCGGTCGGCATGGCGGAGTTCAGACAAACCGGCGTACTCTCTCTCAAAACCGAAGAAAACGGGCATTTGGAAAAACAGATTTCTGTTTCCGATGAACTGGGCATCCCCTATGAAGAATGGTCAGTTCAAAGGATCGCTGACAAGCTACCCGGCTGGGAAACGAAGAAATTCGGCCCCCCTGTATTGTCGGTACACGATCGGTTCGGGCAGCACACCGGTCCCAGCATCGAAGGCGCCGTGCTGTTTCCACGTGGGGGCTACTGCAACGACCCACGGCTCGCTACCCACAATCTACAAGTCGCAACAGAGGCTGCGGGAGGTACATTTCGATTTAATACCGACGTCACCGCTGTCCAGACTAATCAAGGCCGTGTAAGCGGCCTTATGGTAAATGGTACTGAGTCGATTGATTGCCCGGTGATAATCAATGCAGCCGGACCACACTCAACCAGAATCAGTGAACTCGCCGGTGTTGCCGACAAGAGTCGAATCACAACTCGCGTTATACGTCATGAATACGTCCGCCTGCCACGGCCCGAGCGTTCTGGTCCAGACGAACCGGACTTCATCACCTTTGACAACGACATTGGCAGCTATACCCGACCGGACCTCGGTAATACGATTCTGACCGGCAGCGAAGGTACCGAAGCGGAAGGGGAGATAACAGCAGACCCGGATGATTTTGATCGCAATCTCAGCAACAAGGTGCTTGAACCCATTTACCGGCTGGCCCAGAGAATGCCCACGCTCGGAATTCCCAACAGTCCCAGTGGGATCGTCGACCTATGGGATGTCAGTGACGATTGGATTCCGATCTACGATCGCTCAGACCTGCCAGGTTTCTACCTGGCCGTCGGCACCAGCGGCAATCAGTTCAAAACAGCACCGGCAGTCGGTGAACTGATGGCCGAGCTCGTCATCGCCTGTGAGGCAGGCCAGGATCATGAACGTGACCCGGTACAGTTTCACTTGTCACGTATTGGTCGCACGATAAGTCTGGTTTTTTTCTCGCGTAATCGCGCGGTCAATTCAACCAGCAGCTTTTCGGTTCTGGCCTGAAACAAGCAGAACTATTGTTATCCAGCCCGACGACTGTTGAATGGCGATCGACCTAAAGCCCGATTGATTGAACAATATGCTTAATGACGATAAACGGTTACTTAAGACCATGGCTGCATGGTCCAGCGACCGCCGTACGCTGGCACTAGCGTTTACCCTCAGGACCTGGGGATCAGCGCCCCGCCCCGTCGGGAGTATGCTCGCAATTTCGGACAACGGAGAATTTGAAGGATCAGTTTCGGGGGGCTGTGTCGAGAACTCGGTGATCGAAGAAGCCAAAGAAGTAATTAGCACGGGTGATCCTAAACGTCTCACCTACGGGGTAACTGATGACACCGCCTGGAGCCTCGGCTTGCCGTGTGGCGGTACCATTGAGCTCCTGCTGGTCAGATTGAATGATCCGGCCTTTGCCCAGAATCTGATTCAGAAGTCACCCACAACACTGTGCATCCAGCTTTCGACTGGGAAGATGGCAATTGGGCACAGTGGACACTGGTCGGGCAACCTGGCTCAGGACACTGGATTTTCACGGATCAGTGAGAAACTCATCGGTTCGGCGCCTGTGGAAGCACAAGTCAACGAGGAATTGGATGTCTTTGTTCGGCCTTTTGCCGACCCCTGGCGACTGCTGATTGTCGGTGCAGTACACATTGCCCAGCCGCTGTCGACCATGGCTTTACTGGCCGGCTTCCAGGTTACGATCATCGACCCCAGAGCGGCCTATCTAACACCGGAGCGGTTTCCTGACCTACCACTGGTCAACGACTGGCCAGACGTAGCACTCGCCGAACTCAAGCCGGAGGAGCGAACTGCGGTTGTCGTACTGTCCCATGACCACAAGATCGATGATCCCGCACTACAGACTGCCCTTTTATCACCTGCCTTCTACGTTGGTGCACTCGGCAGTCGTCGCAACCACAACCGGCGGGTAGAGCGCCTACTGCAAGGGGGTGTCACGGCCGACCAGGTTAAGCGTATCCATGCGCCGATTGGACTGGATATCGGCGGTAGCAGCGCCGGAGAAATTGCAGTTTCTGTCATAGCACAACTGATCAGCACCCGAAACAAGAGATTGTCTGGTGAGCCCGCAGATTGATGCTATCGTGCTGGCGGCGGGTCTTTCGACCCGCACCGGGGAACGCAACAAGCTGTTGCTGCCCCTGGCCGGAAAACCGCTGATCGCCCATGCCGTAGAAGCCGCACTGGGTTCGCTCGCCTGCAAGGTACACGTTGTCACCGGCCATCAGTCGGATGAACTGGCGGCAGCACTGAATGATTACACAGTAAATTTCGTTCACAACCCAGATTACGCAGAAGGTATGAGCAGTTCGATCAAGTCGGGGATCAGAGCACTGCCTACAGATCTTGATGGTGTTGTGCTGTGCCTGGGTGACATGCCCCTGGTGGTTTCGACTCATCTGGATCTGTTGATCAAAAATTTTGCCGCCGATGTTGCCTGTGCTCCCTATTACAGAGAACGCCGTGGTCACCCGGTACTGTTCCCAAGGTCGATGTTTTCCGACTTACTGCAACTCAGTGGCGACACTGGCGCACGTAAGCTGCTGGAACAACTTGAATCGACTATCTTGCAGATCGATGTGAACGACGAGGGTATTTTCTTTAACGTCAACCGACCTGCAGATTTGTAGCCTAGACAACAACTGCCCCCGCGAGCGATCTGTATCGCATAACCTCGCTCGGCACTACGCCTTGCACCGTGAGGCCCCTAGACGACAAAATGCAACTCATCGGGGAATCTGCAGGTTCTCCAAATCTGACACGCGGGGGAATATCAAATGGCAATGGGGAAAAAGGCGATGCTTGAGGTGGAATTACACCCGGATTCGATTGAAATGCTTGAATATGCTCAGGAAACCTATGGCTTTCGATCGACGTCCAAAGCGTTACGGGTGATTCTGGACTATGTGGCCACCGACGCAGACTGGGAGCAGATATTCCTGAATCAACGCTGCCTCCGATGCGGTGCTGGCAAAGGCTGGGAAAAACCAACGCAAGGCCATTCTCCGTCTTAAACCCGTAGGCCTTGAGTGAGTGACGATCTTACTGACACTATTTACGAATGCTTTGCATCGATCTGTACCGCGCTCAATAGGACTTGGGCAATCCCATGACATGCTGACCAATATAAGCCAGAACCAGGTTGGTCGACACCGGTGCCGTGAGGTAAAGCCTTGCCTCGCGCCACTTGCGTTCAATATCGTACTCGCGCGCAAAAGCAAAACCGCCAAAAGTCTGCATACAAGCCTCAGCTGCATGCCAGGCCGCGTCACCACACAATAATTTAGCCATGTTGGCCTCAGCACCGCAGGGTTCGCCGTCATCAAACAACGCTGCTGCCTTGCGGGCCATGAGTTCCGCGGCCTCCGTCTCCGCGTAAGCGCGGGCCAGCGGGAACTGTATACCCTGATTACGTCCGATCGGGCCGCCGAAGATTTCGCGCTCGTTTGCGTAGTCACTCGCCCGTCGTAGAAAGAACCGTGCATCACCAAGGCTTTCACCCGCAATCAGCGTGCGTTCAGCGTTCATACCATCGAGAATGTAGCGGAATCCCCGTCCCTCTTCCCCGATCAGCGAATCGGTCGGAATTCTTGCATCACTAAAGAACACTTCGGTGGTGTTATGGTTGATCATTGTTTCGATCGGCTGGATTTCAACACCGTTACCGCGTAACTCCCGCAGATCAATCAGAAACACCGACAGACCTTCAGTCGGCCGGCTCACTTCTTCTTTGGGTGTGGTCCGGGCCAGCAACAGCATCAGGTCGGAGTACAGTGCCCGGCTGGTCCAGATTTTCTGGCCATTCACCACATAATGATCTCCATCCCGTACCGCCTGGGTACGAAGACTCGTGGTGTCAGTTCCCGAAGTAGGTTCTGTAACCCCGAAGGCCTGTAAGCGCAAATCGCCGCTTGCGATCTTTGGCAGATACTTCTGTTTCTGCTCGTCGCTGCCATGTCTAAGCACAGTACCCATGGTATACATCTGTGCATGGCACGCTGCGGCACTACCCCCCGACGCGTGAATAGTTTCCAAGATGACCGCTGCGGCCCGCAGCGGCAGACCCGAACCACCATAGGATTCTGGAATCAAGGCAGACAACCAGCCCGACTCGGTCAGGGTGCTGACAAACGCCTCGGGATAAGTGCTCTTAGCATCCATCTCTCGCCAGTATTCTCCAGGAAAATCATCGCATATCCGACCCACTGCCTCCCGGATCTCCGGGAAATCTTCTCCCAGGTTCATCTGCTTCAGTGCGTCTCCCATAACCCTACTCTCCCTTGAATTGTGGTTTTCGCTTCTCGTTAAAAGCGAGAATACCTTCGCGTCGATCAGCAGTAGGCACCACCCGGCTGTAGGCGTCTAGTTCTATCCGGTAACCTGCTTTGATACCGCCGCGGCCAGCATGATTCAGGGCTCGCCTGGCTTCCCGCACCGCAATGGGACCGTTGGCTGCGATCGCAGCAGCCGTATCAAAAACCTGACCCAGTAATTGATCGGGTTCACACACCTGATTGATAACCCCCCACTGTAGACCTTGCTGCGCATTGAACGGACGGCCGGTCAGAATTATCTCCTTGGCCCGGCGAATCCCGGCAGCACCCGGCAGATACTGTGTACCGCACATGCCCGGGAGAATCCCTAGCGTGGTCTCGGTCAGCGCAAACCGGGCTGTGTTGGCGGCATACGCAAAATCACAGGCCAGCACCATCTCCATTCCGCCGCCAAATGCGGCGCCGTTAATCGCCCCGATCAAAGGCACTTGAAGGTCCATCAGCGCCAAACCGAGTGTTTCAAATACCGCATGCTGTTGTATCCAGACCGTATCGGTCATTCCTTTTCGTTCCTTAAGATCCGCACCGGCGCAGAACGCTCGGCCGCCGGTACCGGTCAGAATAATGCACCTTGCGGCGGTAGCTGGCGCCTCGGGACCGGTCAGTACGGCCAGCATTTCCTCGGCCATTTGCGTATTCATCGCGTTCGCTGAATCCGGTCGATTCAGTGTCAACAGCGCAATATCGTCTCTGATCGACAGCTCGATGGTGTGGAATTCAGGCACGGTTGTTTTACTCGTCAGAAACCTCATCCGAATAGGTATCATTGTACTCACCCAACGCCGGTGCCCGGTGCCGGGCGGATGGGCGATGACCGTCAAAACTTACAGGCGGCCCGATGAGTGGCATTGCGCCTTCATCGGCACGTTGAATAATGCCCAGCGCCTCAACCTGCTCGTGTGCCAGCACCTCATCGAGCTGCTGTAGCGGCGCGCAGGGAATCCCAAGTTCGTTAAACATCGTCTGCCAGTGTTCGCGGCCGGCATTGCGAAACAGTGGTTCTAGCAACTCGTTGAGCTGAACAAGATTGCCGAACCTGTCAGGGTTGGTTGCAAACCGCTCGTCCTCCGACCATTCGGGATGCCCCAGTGCTTCAGCCAGTTTCCTGAACAATCGGTCATTGGCTGCACCGACAACGAGGTAGCCATCAGCGCATTCATAGGCCTGGTAAGGCGCAATTCCACGGACACCGGATCCTTGCGGCTTGGGTGCTTCCCCAGTTGCACGAAAATCGGCGACATGAAAGCCCATCCATGCCAGTGCAGTTTCGAGCAATGACGTATCGACGACACCGCCTCGACCGGTCTGCTGACGGGCATTCAACATGGACAACACGCCAATCGCACACCACATCCCGGCGCCCTTATCAACTATTGAGGTACCCACGCGCACAGGCTTGCGACCCGCTTCACCACTGACACTCATCAACCCCGAAAAAGCCTGCATCAGAGGATCGTACCCAGGCTGTTCCCGCATCGGCCCGGCGGCTCCAAACGCCCGAATATTGCAATAGATCAACCCAGGCAGTTCTGTTGTCAACTGTTCAGCACCTAGGCCTACGCTGTCGGCAACACCCGCTCTGAGATTCTGGACCACCACGTCGACGCCGTCGGCAATGAAACGCCGCAACTTTTTAACCTGCTCTGGATCCTTCAGGTCTACTTCTAACGAGCGCTTTTCCCGATTGTAGGTATGAAACATGGTTGAGGTCTCTTCCCAGAATGGTGGTCCCCAGTAGCGCGCGTCATCTCCTTTGCCCGGACGCTCCACCTTGACGACTTCTGCGCCGAGGCTCGCCAGGATCCAGGTACCGTACGGTGCGGCGACACTGGTACCCAGTTCCACGACCCGGATGCCCTGCAGCGGCAGCGCTGCAGGGTCGGTCTGTTTCTGCTGATTGTTCATCGTTGGTCTCTTGCCCCCGATCCAGCGCATGTAGCCATCAAGTCTTAAGCCTCAGTCGACCAGGGCCTGATAGACCAGCACTCGAAGCTCGCGTCTTAATGTATAAGTACTCGAAGGTGTCAGCTGGGTCAGAAACATCGCGGTGATATCTTCCATCGGATCGACCCAAAACACGGTACTGGCTATGCCACCCCAGGAGAATTCTCCCACAGAGCACAGTGTGCGTGCCCGGACCGAATCAAGTACCACAGAAAATCCCAAGCCGAAGCCTACACCTTCACCTGCAATACTCCAGCCATCGAAGTCTATATCACCCATCTGTGCCAGGTCGCCGGGCAGGTGATTCTGAGTCATGAAATCTACAGTCCGTGAACCCAGAAGACGCACACCATTGAACTCCCCCCGGCAGCGGAGCATCTCGGCAAATCGCAGGTAGTCCGCCGGTGTCGACAATAATCCGCCACCGCCAGAAAACGTGGTAACGTTTTCTGCAGCGAAAAGCGTTGATCCGGGAGTATCAACTGGGACGAGCGTACTGCTATCGCCTGTTGCTTCATAGAGTGTTGTCAAACGATCCAGCTTGTCAGGCGTGATTGAGAACCCGGTGTCGGTCATCCCTAAGGGTTCAAAAACGCGCTGCTGCATGAAGGCAGCCAGTGACTGTCCTGAAATCACCTCGATGAACCGTCCTAATATATCGGTTGAAATACCGTATCCGAAGCGGCTCCCCGGCTCAAACAGTAATGGCAACTCCGATACCCGCTCCACAACGTCGGCGAGCACCCCGCTATTCGGCCAAAAATCGACAGCGGCCTGTTGGTAGATTTCACCCAGTGAAAATTCTTCGTTCCAGCCGTAGGTAAATCCTGCGGTATGCGTCAACAGTTGTTTGATCGTAATTGGACCGCTTGCCGGGCGAGTCTGTAACTGTCCGTCGACATTCGAAACCATCACCCTGGGATCGGCGAGGCACGGAATGAATCGGGATATCGGGTCATCGAGTTGAAAATTTCCTTCCTCATACAACATCATCACAGCAACCGAGGTCAGTGGCTTGGACATCGAGAAGATCCGAAAGATCGAATCCATCTCGATCGATCCACCTGAATCCAGGTGTCGCTGGCCAACACTGCGGGCGAACACGACCTCACCATGACGACAGATCAGTGTCAACGCACAGGGCAGCTTACCGGCATTAACATAACGATCCATCCAGGCACTGATACGTTCCAGCCTTTCTTGTGAAAACCCAAGCGAGGCCGGATTCTCAGCAACTATAGTCTTCACGCTAGCATAGCTCGTCAGTCACCATCGAGCTCGGCAAAAACACGCTTTGCAATTCGATGACATTCAACAGAGGCCGGCACGCCGCAATAAATGGCGATCTGATTCAAAATGGCCTTGAGCTCGTCACGCGACACACCATTGACGATGGCCCCGCGAAAATGAAGCTCCCACTCGTGCATCCGGTTAAGCGCCGCAAGCATCACCACGTTAAGCATGCTGCGCGTCTTTCGATCAAGCGTTTCATCGCCCCATACGGCACCCCAGCAGTATTCCGTGAGAAGTTCCTGAAACTCCTGGGCAAACTCACTGGCATTCGCCAGTGCATTGTCAACGTATTCTTTGCCGAGAACGTCCCGACGTGTGGCCAGTCCTTTGTCAAATAGCGCTTTATCCATATCTGCCTCCTGTTGGCGTTGTGATGGAATTAAAATTGTTCAGCTAGGTAGTAAATCAATACCGAGAAACTCCAGTAACACCCGGTTGACCTGCGGCGGGTCTTCAAGAGGTGCCAAATGGCGCAAGCCGGGCAAGATGACGACCTGCGCGTCGCCTAGATCCGCGGCCATTCTATAAGCCAGTTCCGGGGTCGAACCCGTGTCGAGCTCACCGGTCATCACCAGTGTGGGGCATCGCACCTGCTTAAGTGCTGCACCGATTTCTCGGTCCGCTTCCACAAATATCCCGTAAGCCGTGGAGTAAGCCGTAAGGTCGTTGGATATCAAGCGATTTCTTATGCTGCTAACAACATCCGGGTTAGCCCGCCTGAATGCGTCATCAAACCAGCGGTCAAGCGCCAAATCGGCAACAGGTTTGAGTCCTTTATCGACGGTGATCTTGAGGCGGCTGCGAACCCCTTTAAGCTCCGCATCCGTTCGCCGGTACACGGTGTTCATCAGTATCAGCTTTTCAAGCCGCTCGTGTGCATCAGCCGCAAACCCCTGTGCAATGACCCCACCCATCGACAACCCGACAAGGGTCAGTTTCGAGATTTCGAGAAAATCCAGCAATTCCTTCAACTGGGCAACAAAATCACCTATTGTGCAAGTTTTGGCCTCGGTCAGGCTGCACAAAAACGCTCGCTGGAACTGTTCATCAACGAAGTAATGCCAGCATTTGACCAAAGTGCGACCGCTGCTGCCGAACAACAGACGGCCAGCTGAGCTGTCCACGGGGGACCCGAGTCCCCCGAACTTGCAACCAGCCCCTACTTTATTCCCAGCTTAGCCCGGGTTTCATCTGCGCTGCAGGGTCGACCGCCCAGCTCACGAATTATCCGAACTGCTTTATCGACCAGTTCACCGTTACTCGCGAAGACACCTTTCTCCAGATAGAGATTGTCTTCCAAACCGACCCGTACGTTGCCACCGAGCAGCATCGCCTGTGCCACCATCGGCATCTGGGCACGGCTGATGCCGAATCCAGACCAGAACACATCGGGCGGTAGGTGTCCGACCATCGCGTTCATGGTCGCTGGATCAGCACCTGCACCCCAAGGAATTCCAAGACATATCTGGAACATGGCAGGGGAATTGATGAGTCCCTCGCTCAACATCTGGTTGGCAAACCTCAGGTGACCCAGATCGAACACCTCCATCTCAGGCTTAACACCGATTTCCTGGTAACGCGCGGCCATACTGCGGAGCATGTTGGGGGTCTGCACGTAGATGTAGTTGCTGTCGCTGAAATTGATGGTGCCGCAATCGAGCGTCGCAATATCCGGCCGCAGTAATTCGACATGAGCAATTCGTGTTTGTGCATTGACCATATCGGAGCCAGGTCCTGCAATGGTGGGGTCATCATCATCCACCACAAGATCACCCCCCATGCCTGCCGTCAGGTTGATCAATACATCCCGACCACTGTTCCGAACCCGCTCCACCGCATCTTTGAACAGGTCGACGTCACGACTGCCAATACCCGTTTCTGGGTCACGTACGTGGATATGGACGATCGCGGCCCCGGCATCCGCCGCCTCGATTGCCGCGTTAGCAATCTGTTCCGGCGTGACCGGCACGTCGGGGTGCTTGCCAACCGTATCTCCTGCTCCTGTCACCGCACAAGTGACGACCACTTCTCTGTTCATCTCCATGGTGTTCTCCTTAGTACTGCTTTCAGTTCCGCTCCATTAACAACACTTGTTTTCGCATCTTCATTCTGGGCTCATCTCAGGCCAACCATCCTGCCCGGGTGGGTACCAGTATTTCTCCAGTACTTTCTGGATTTCCGCCAGACACTGATCCCGTCGTCGTTCCAGTTCATTGAAATCTCGATCGCCCGATTCGACCTCGCAGCCCTCCACAATCCTGTTCTTGAGTTCCTCAGTCAGCTTGGGGGCCTTCATGTGTGACCACGGTAGTTCAAGGGCCGGCCCGAACTGCTCGATAGTATGACGCATACCGCCTGGCCCCCCACCCAGATGCCACGCCATAAAGGTTCCCATGAACGCCCACCTCAAACCCGGACCCCCGGTAACGGCGGCGTCGATCTCGGGCACAGTCGCTAGACCGTCATTGATGAGGTGAAGTGCTTCTCGGTAAAGCGACTCCTGGAGTCTATCGGCAATATAAGCCTCGACTTCCTTTCGGACATGCAACGGGCGCATGCCGATCTTGCGGTAGAATGCACCCGCGGCACGCACAAACTCGAGGCTGGTCTGCTCACCGCCCACGACTTCAACCAGCGGCAATAGATAGACCGGGGCAAAGGGATGACCGATTACCAGTCGCTCCGGTCTCCGGCAGCGGGACTGGAGACGGCTGGGCAGTAAACCCGATGAACTCGAGGCAACCACGATGTCGCCTTTGGCGTGCCGGCCGATCTCTTCGTGCACAGCAATCTTGAGATCCTCGCGCTCAGGTACGTTTTCCTGAACAAAATCCGCATCCGCAACAGCCGTCTCGATATCAGGGGCAAATTCCAGTTTGCTGCGATCAGCTTTTTCGCCGAGGCCCGCCTCTTCGAGTATCGGCCAGGCGCTGTCGACAGTCTTCAAGACCATCTCAGCCGCAGCAGGGGAGGGGTCTGTCACGACCACCGACAGCCCGTGGACAAGACATCGTGTTGCCCATCCGCTACCGATTACCCCGCCCCCGATCAGCGCTACGCGTTGGATGTTTTTAGCCTTCATATGTCATCAATTCCTATTCACCCCGAAAAATCGGTTTTCGCTTCTCTACGAAAGCCCGTACACCCTCTTTCGCATCCTCTGACTTGAGCATTTTGCGATAAACCGGCAAGTCTCCGGTACGCATGGTCTGAAAGGCATTCTCCACCGTATCGCCTTCGATCGCGCGCAGCACTTCTTTTACGGTCTGGACAGCCAGTGGTGCCGAATCGGCAATCTGATCCGCCCATTCACGCGCACGTGTCATTAGTGTGTCGGCCGGGACCACTGCGTTGACCAGCCCGCGTTGGGCTGCCTCCTCAGCCGACATCCGGCGACCCAGAAGCAACATCTCCATCGCTATGTTGTAAGGGAGTCGGCGGGGCAGGCGCTGTATGGCCCCTGCATCCGGCACCATGCCCAACGGCATTTCAGGTAACGCGAACTCGACGTGATCAGCAGCAATGATCAGGTCGCAGGCCATCGCCAGTTCAAACCCGCCGCCTATGGTCAGTCCGTTCAGAGCCACGATCACCGGTTTGTTGAGATCCCACATTTCCGTGAGGCCCGCAAAACCGCCGGGCAGATCAACATCGGCCTCCCACCAGTTATCCAGCTGCTGCTCGCCACTGTCTACTGCTTTTAAGTCCCAGCCGGCTGAAAAAACCCGATCACCCGCTGCGGTCAGCAAGCCGACGCGCAAACCTGGATCATCGCGCAGAGTCACGATTGCATCGTTGAGCATCCGGCTCAGGGTAAAATCTATTGCGTTAACTTTGGGCCTGTTCAACGTGATCTCCAGAACCGCACCACGTCGCTCTACCATCAGTTCTTCCCTTCGGTCCGTCATTTTTTTCCTCACTGCGACCAGCGTTCAGGGGTCGCTCAGCCTGGTATCTCTAGTTTAAAGCTAGCGCGATAATAGCGCCTGGGTCTGATCTAGGGGCAGCTGATTCTAGGGCATCGACGTAAAATCGTCTGTACTCCGATGGAAATTGACGCTATCCCACAATAAGATGGTGTACTGAACACAACTCTCAAGCGCCGTTGTCCGCTGATTCCGAGGCGGTTGTCAACAGCGCCATACAATCAAGGTGCGAAGCAAATGGATCTTGAACTTACTGAAGAACAGCGCATGCTGGCTGATTCCGCACGAGCTTTTGTCTCTGAGGAACTTCTGCCCCACGAAAACGAAGTCGAAAAACAAGGCGAAGTACCCCCTTATCTTGGGCAGCAGATCACTCGTAAAGCAATCGAAATGGGCTTCTATGCTGCCAACCTGCCCGAATCGGTTGGAGGCGGCGGTCTTGACTACACCAGTCTTACGGTTATTGAACGGGAATTCGGTAAAGTCTCGCACGCTCTCAACGGCTTTGCGTGGCGCCCCACGGAACTGCTGATGGCCTGCGAGGGCAACCAGATAGAGCGTTATCTGGACCCCTGCGTTCGAGCAGAAAAAACCGAATGTTTTGCCATCACCGAACCCGGTGCCGGATCCGACATCTTGTCCATGGCAACCCGGGCGGAAAAGGTCGGGAACGACTGGGTCATCAATGGTTCAAAACATTTCGTCAGCAGTCACATCCTGCCGGATTTCGCCATTGTTTTTGCAGTGACTGGAATCGATCAAACCGATCGCGGTCCGCGCAAGCGGGTCACGGCGTTTCTGGTTGACCGCGGACATCCGGGTTTTGATATCGTCCGCGGACCCCGCTGTGTCAGCCAGCGTGCTTATCTGAACTTTGTACTGTCTTTCAATGACTGCCGTGTCGGACCCGGTCAAGTACTGGGAGAAGAAGGCGAAGGTCTGATCCTGGCAGATAAGTGGATCAAGATGGGGCGGGTCTGGGTGGGCGCCGGTTGCTGCGGGCGGGCGGATCGTCTGCTGGAACTATCGATCGACTGGGCGGCTAATCGTAAACAGTTCGGCCAGAGTATTGGCAAATTCCAGGGCACATCTTTCAAACTGGCTGATATGGCGACCGAACTGCAGGCCGCAGACCTGCTGGTCATGCACGCTGCACACAAAGCAGATCAGGGCCGGATGACACCTACAGATGCAGCCATGTGCAAGCTGTATGCTTCTGAAATGCTGCACCGACTGGCCGACCACGCCGTTCAGATTTATGGTGGCATGGGCCTGATGGAAGATCTGCCCGTTGAACGACTGTGGCGGGATTCCCGTCTGGAGCGAATCTGGGAGGGTACCTCTGAAATTCAGCGGCATATCATCAGCCGCGCTCTATTGCGTCCGCTTGGAGCATGACTCCCAGCCAGAAAAAAAACCTGCAGCGACTGCTCGCCCCCAGGCACATCGCATTTATCGGGGGGAGTGAGGCGCTGTATGCTTCTCGCCAATGTGCAGCCGGTGGCTTCAGCGGTCAGATCTGGGGCGTCAATCCGAAGCGCCGTAAATTGGACGAACATCCCTGTTTCGCCAGTGTGGATGATCTTCCGGAAGCACCCGATGCGGCATTTGTTGCGGTGCCCGGGTCCGTGGTCCCCACGGTAGTCAGCCAGCTGCACCAGCGGGGTGCTGGTGGTGTTGTCTGTTACAGCGCGGGTTTCGGAGAACTGGGGGTCGATGGTGAAGCGTTGGAACAAAAATTGATCGAAGTGTCCGGTGACTTGGCCCTCGTTGGACCCAATGTGTTTGGCCTGCTCAATTACATTCAAGGTGCCCATCTGTGGCCTTACAGCCACGGTGGTCAGCGGGTAACCCGAGGCCCGGCAATCATCTCGCAGTCTGGAATGCTCTCTGGATATTTGCTCACCAACCGGCGATCGGTAAATTTTTCCTACGTGATTGGTGCAGGCAATCAGTCTGTCCTGGGTGTCGAAGACTATCTTGAAGCATTACTGACACGGTCAGAAGTCACCGCCTTCGGTATCTATCTCGAATCGCTTCGAGACATTCCGCAGTTTGCGAAAGCCGCCCTGAACGCACTGGACCGAAACATACCGCTGGTCGTGCTCAAGGTCGGTCGCTCTGATCTTGCTGCCCGCACTACACTGACTCACACCGGGTCCCTGGCCGGCAGCGATACTCTTTACCAGGCGCTGTTCGATCGACTGGGTGTAGTTCGGGTACCCACACCTAGCCTGATGCTAGAAACACTTAACCTGTTGACGATCGCCGGGGCACCAACTGGTCAGCGACTGGCCGCTTTTACCTGCTCCGGCGGTGACGTTGCCATGCTGGCTGACCGGGGAGAGGAGTGCGGAATCGACTTCAAAGCCCCTTCACCTGCAGCCAGTCACAAGCTCAAGAGCCTACTGCCGGCCATTGCAACCGTATCCAATCCCCTGGATTACACCACTCCGCTGTGGGGCCACGAGGAAAAGCTCAAGCCGGTCTTCAGCGCACTGGTCGGGGATGATTACGATGCGGCGTTGCTGGTCCAGGATTATCCTCCACCGCATCTTGAAGAAGACCGCCACCTGTACCAGGCCGACGCGCGCGCATTTATGCAGGCCACACGTGAGGCAGGCATCCCGGGCGCAGTATGCAGCAGCCTGCCAGAGAACCTTGATACCCAGATCCAGCAATTCCTGAAAGACCACGATACGGCCCCGCTACAGGGTATTGGTGAGTCCGTACAGGCAATTGCCGCGGCAACTGTGTTTGGTAGGCAACGCAAAAAACATCTGACTCAGGCACGATCAATTTCCTTTGCGATTGCGGGTCGAACTGCCAACAGCATCACCCTGGATGAATGGCAGGGCAAAAAACTGCTGGAAAACGCCGGCATCCCGATTCCGGCTGGAGAACTGGTCACAGTTGACGGTGTCTCGGCTGCGGCTGATCGACTGGGCTATCCTGTGGCCCTGAAACTAGTCAGTGCAGACCTGCCGCATAAAACCGAAGCGGGCGCAGTGAGACTAAACCTTGAGTCGGCAACCCAGGTGAGCGATGCAGCAAAGGCAATCCAGCGGGCTGTTCAAGACTATTCGGCAGACCTATCGCAAGAGTGCTTCCTGGTTGAAAAGATGGTGGCCAATTCAATCGCGGAACTGCTGGTTGGTATTCACAATGACGAACAATTCGGCCACACCCTAACACTGGCCAGTGGCGGTGCACTGGTAGAACTGGTAGCCGACAGTGTGACCGTACTTCTACCGACGCCACGCGAAGACATTACTACAGCATTGCACTCACTGCAGGTGGCCAAACTGCTGCGAGGGTTCAGGAATCGGCCAGCCGCAGACTTTGACCGGCTTGTAGACGCCATCTGTACCATCGTTGCCTTTGCCCAGCAGCTTGGTGCCAAACTCGATGAACTCGACATCAACCCGTTGATTGTCCACCCGGACGGCTGTACTGCGGCCGATGTGTTGCTTTGCGTGGATCCAGAGGCGCTTTAGTCTTTTTTCCAATTCCCCAGTATCGGTGCCATATGTTCTGCCAGAGCGACCGTGGGCAGGTTGGTGTTAGAACGCATAACGGTCGGGAAGATCGATGCATCACAGACAAATAATCCATCCAGACCGCGTACCGCCCCGACCTCGTCTACGACCGCCAACGCATCTTGTTCGG
>Ga0207988_1000008_pt1 | contig 134058 bp, 124 predicted proteins | sample ETNtaG_11_FD_185773 | JGI IMG/M metagenome (GOLD analysis project Ga0207988, IMG submission 185773) | Marine microbial and viral communities from oxygen minimum zone, Eastern Pacific Ocean - ETNP201310SV74 (SPAdes) (version 2) | ecosystem: Environmental > Aquatic > Marine > Oceanic ...
CCCCAGGTGCCGGGGACGTAGATGCCCGGCTCGATCGAGAAGGCGTGGCCGGCGACCAGCGGCAGGTCGTTGCCGACGACGATGTTCGGGTGCTCGTGGGCCTCGACCCCGATGCCGTGGCCCGTACGGTGAACGAAGTACTCCCCGTAGCCGGCGTCGTCGATGACCAGTCGGGCGGCGGCGTCGACGTCCTCACAGGGTGTGCCGACCGTGGCTGCGGCGACGCCGGCCGCCTGCGCCTCGTGGAGTACCTCGTACAACTCCGCGAAACCGGAGGGCGGCTCGCCCAGGTGCACGCAACGGGTGATGTCGGAGCAGTAGCCCACCCCGTCGGCGCCGTCCATGGTGCCGCCGATGTCGAACAGGACTCCCTCGCCGTCCCGGATGACCCGGTCGGCGGCCTCGTGGTGGGGGCTGGCAGCGTTCGGGCCGGAGGCCACGATCGTGAAGTTCACCTTCCGATGGCCCTCGTCGAGGATCCGCTGGGCGATCTCGGCGGCCACGGCGGCCTCGGTGCGCCCCGCCAGGGCGACGTTGCCGGCCTGCACGTCGGCGAGGATGCGGTCGACGGCGGTCGCCGCCCGACGCAGTGCGTCGACCTCGGTGGCGTCCTTGACCATGCGCAGCGGTGCCGTGATCTCAGATGCCCGGGAGAAAATGGTGCCCGGCATCGCCGAGGTGAGGTCGACGAGGAACCCGGCCCACGTCTGGTCCCCGATGGCTGCGGTCCCCGCTGCGCCGACGAGGCCGGAGGCCAGCGCGATCGGGTCCTCGCCGTCGCGCCAGGTGAGCATCTCGAACACATCCGGTCGATCCACGACCCGAGGAGCTTCGAGGAACGGGACCAGCAGGCGGGCATCACCCTCGCGGGGGACGATGAGCAGCGTCAGGCGCTCGAGCGGCATCGCCTCGTAGCCGCACAGCCAGGGGAGGTCGGCACCGACCGACACCAGCAGGACATCGACGCCCCGCTCGGCCATGGCGGCACGGGTCCGGTCGACTCGCTCGGCAAACACGGGGGGAGCCTAGGTGGCAGGCGTCAGGCGGGCGTCGCTGCGAATGCCACCGGGACGGCCGCTGCCTGGCGGGCGTGGTAACTGGAGCGCACGAGCGGGCCCGACTCGACGTGTGGAATGCCGAGGCGCTCCCCCACCTCCCGCCAGCGGTCGAACGTGGCCGGCTCGACCCAGCGCCCGACCGGCAGGTGGTTGGTGGTCGGCCGCAGGTACTGGCCGATGGTGACGATGTCACAACCGACGCCGGCCAGGTCGGCCAGCGCCCCGTCGACCTCTGCGTCCGTCTCGCCCAGGCCGACGATCAGCGACGACTTGGTGGTGAGGCCCGCCGCCTTCGCCCGTGCCAGTACCGAGAGGCTCCGGGCGTACGAGGCCGACGGCCGCACCGTGCGCTGGAGGCGGGCGACCGTCTCGAGGTTGTGGTTCAGCACGTCGGGCCGGGCGTCGAACACGACGCCGAGCGAGTCGGGGTCGCCCTTGCAGTCGGGGATGAGCACCTCGACGGCGGTACCGGGGTTGACGGCGCGGATGGCGTGGACGGTGGCGGCGAACCCCGCAGCGCCACCGTCGGACAGGTCGTCGCGGGCCACCGCTGTCACGACGGCGTGTGACAGCCCCATCTCAGCCACCGCATCGGCGACCCTCGCCGGCTCACCCGGGTCGGTGGCCTCCGGACGACGGGTGTCGACCAGGCAGAACCCGCAGGCCCGGGTGCACCGCTCGCCGTTGACCATGAAGGTGGCGGTGCCGTCGTTCCAGCACTCGAAGATGTTGGGGCATCCGGCCTCCTCGCACACCGTGACGAGAGACTTCCCGCGCATCAGGCCCTTCAGGCGCCGGTACTCCGGGCCGGTGTCGAGCCTCACCTTCATCCACTCGGGCTTGCGCTCGACCGGCGGCGGCTCGCCGGGCCCCTCGCCCCTGGTGAAGGCCGCCAGGTCGACGCTGTGATGGCGCCACGACACGTCGGCCCTGTCGACGGGACCCTTCGCCCAGACCCGAACGGCCCGCTCGGCCACCAGGTCGACGACCTCGCCCATCGACGCCCCGACACCCTCGGCGGCCAGCGACGTGACGCCATATCCGGTGATACCGCACGGGACCATCCGGTCGAAGAACGAGAGGTCGGGGTCGACGTTGAGGGCGAAGCCGTGCATGGTCCGTCCACGGCTCAGCCGGACGCCGATGGCGGCGACCTTGCGGGGATCGGGTCCGTCGGGGCGCACCCAGACTCCGGGGTACGGGTCGAGGCGGCCGACGTCGCCGAGCCCCAGGTCGCGGCACACGTCGATGACGAGACCCTCGACCGTCCGGACGTAGTCGACGGTGTCGGCCATGCCACCCCCGCGCTTGCCCGCCAGGTGAAGCAGCGGATACCCGACCAGTTGACCCGGACCGTGGAAGGTGATGTCGCCGCCCCGGTCGGCACGTTCGAGGTCGGCACCGACCTCCTCGGGGGGCGCCAGCAGGTGCTCGGTGGTCGCCCGCACGCCGAGCGTGTAGACGGGATGGTGCTCGAGCAGCAGCAGGTGGTCGTCGGCGCTCTCGGCGAAGAGTCCCCGTTGGAGGGCGAGGGCGTCCCGGTAGCGGACCCGGCCCAGCCAGCGGACCCGGAACGGCCGACCCCCGGTCATCCGGGCCCGGTGCTCCAAACGTCCACCCAGTCGCTCGACTGGAGCACGTGGCGGACCTGCCGAAGGAACGATGCGGCGTAGGCCCCGTCGAATGCCCGGTGGTCCCACGCCAGCGCCAGCACCCCGACCGACCCGATGCCGACCGTCTCGTTGCCGTCGTCGTCGACCTCGACGACCGGCTTCCGGGTGACGCCGTCGGTGGACAGGATCGCCACCTGCGGCTGGTTGATGATCGGGAACTGGAACAGGGTGCCGTACTGCCCGGGGTTGGTCACCGTGAAGGTCCCACCGGCCAGGTCGTCCGGCGAGAGCTTCTTCGCCCGTGCCCGTTCGGCCATGTCGGCGATGGCACGCGAGACCTCGGGCACCGTCATCTGGCCGACACGCCGCACGACGGGTGCCACCAGCCCCTCGAAGTCGAGGTCGACGGCCACGGCCAGGTTGAGGTCGCTGTGCACGATGAGCTCACCGTCGCCGACGCTGGCGTTGATCCGGGGATGGTCGACGAGGGCCTCGGCAACCGCCCGCACTATGAACGGCAGGTAGGTGAGGCTGCGGCCTTCGGCGGCCTTCCATGCCGGGCCGTGGGCCCTTCGGGCCTCCTCGACCCGCCCGTAGTCGACCTCCATGGCCGTGAGGACGTGGGGCGACGTCGACTTCGAGGAGACCATGTGCTGGGCGGTCCGCCGGCGGATGGACGTGAACGCCTCGACATGGCCCGGATGGTCGCGCAGGTACTGCTCGACGTCGCGCCGGGTGATCCGTCCGCGGAGGCCACTGCCGGGGACCCTGGAAGGGTCCAGCCCGTGGTCGGCCAACAGCGCGCGGACGACGGGTGAGAGAAGCCTGGCCCCGCCTGCCGTGGGAGCCGGAGCCGTCGGCGTCGGGGGGGCAGCAGGAGGTGCCTCCGCTGCCCCGGCCGACGCCTCGGAACGTGGCGCCGGGGCCTCGACCACCGGAGCGGCGCCCTCCGACTCGTAGCGGGCGATCACCTCTCCGACCTGCACTGTCGCGCCCTCGCCCACGACGATCTCGGTCAGGACCCCGGCGAACCCGGCAGGAACCTCGGAGTCGACCTTGTCGGTGGAGACCTCGTAGAGGACGTCGTCGGCCTCGACCCGGTCGCCGGCCCGCCTGACCCAGCGGGTGATGGTGCCCTCGGTGACGGTCTCGCCGAGTTGGGGGAGCAGCAGGTCGGCCACGATCGTCACCCGTGCAGCGATCGACCGGTCAGCGAGAGCACGGTCTCGCCGAACAACTCGCTGAGCGTCGGATGGGGTTGGATGAACGCCGCCACCTCGTCGACCGTCGCCTCCCAGTTGACCGCCAGGTAGCCCTGGCCGAGCTGCTCGGTCACCCAGGGGCCCACCAGGTGGACGCCGAGGATCCGCCCGGCCCGCCCGTCGGGGCCCTTTTCCGCCACCACCTTCACGAGCCCGTCGGTCTCGCCGACGATCATGGCCCGGCCGTTGCCCATGAACCGGTGCGATGAGACGACCACGTCGTGCCCGGCCTCCCGGGCCGCCGCCTCGGTCAGCCCGGCGAAGGCCACCTCCGGGTGGCTGTAGATGCACCACGGCACCGTGGAGGGGTCGACCGGAACCGGGTTCTCACCCAGCAGGTCGCGGACTACGAACATGCCCTCGGCGAAGCCGACGTGCGCCAGCTGTGGGGTGGCGACCACGTCGCCGACGGCGTACACGCCCGGCTCGGCGGTGCGCAGCCGGTCGTCGACGACCACGAAGCCCCGGTCGTCGACCTCGACCCGGGTGCCGACCAGGCCGGCGGCGTCGCCCCGGGGCCGACGCCCGACCGCCACGACGACGAGGTCCACCTCGACCGATTCATCGTCGCCGAACCGCACCGTCGTGGCTGATCCGTCGGGGTCGTGGCCGTGGACCAGGACGCCGACGTGCACGTCGATCTTTCGCTTCCTGAAGGCCCGACGCACCGCCTTGGCGGCGTCGGCGTCACAGCCGGGAAGGATCTCGGGCATCGCCTCGAGCAGGGTCACCGACGAGCCCAGGTCGCACAGCATCGAGGCGAACTCGCAGCCGATGGCACCCCCGCCGATGACCGCCACCCGGTCGGGCGCCTCGGTGATCGACAGAAGCTCGTCGCTGGTAACGACCAGCGTTCCGTCGATGTCGAACCCCGGGATGGTGCGCGGCGACGAGCCGGTGGCCAGCACGATGTGGGGCGCCTGTAGAACCGCCGGGTCCCCGCCGTCGACGGTGACCGTGTGGTCGACCCCCAGGTGGCCGGTCCCCGCATACACGGTGACGTTGCGACCGGCGAGCAGGCCCGTGAGGCCCTTGGACAGGCCGTCGACCACCTGCTGCTTGCGCTCCTGGCTCACTGCCAGATCGACGACCGGCTCGCCGACCGTGACCCCGAACTCGGCGGCTTGGCGCACGGTGCGCAGCACCGAGGCCGTTTCGAGGAGTTCCTTGGCCGGGATGCAGCCCACGTGGAGGCAGGTGCCGCCCAGCTTCGACTCCTCGACGAGGCCGGCGTCGAGGCCGGACGCCGAGGCGAACAGGGCAGCTGCGTAGCCGGCCGGCCCGCCACCGATGACGACGAGGTCGTGGGAGGTGGTCACGCTGCGACCAGGACCTGGACGGCGAAGGCGACGAGGATCACCATGCCACATACCAGGCTCATCGACACCAGCATCCGCGTGCTCATGGCTCCGACGGTAGCGGGCGTAGGGTCACGGCGTGCATGGATCGGTGACATGCCTACTCGTCGTGGTGTGCCTGGCTGCCGCCTGCGGGGGAACGGAGGTGGCGGCGCCTCCGACCACGACAGCGTCCCCGACCACCACCGCTCCCGACCAGGAGGTCCCGGAGGTCCTCGACTTCACGGCGACGCTGTCGGACGGCACGACCTTCGTGGGAGCCGACCTGGCCGGCAGGGACGTCCTCTTCTGGTTCTGGGCGCCCAGTTGACCGATCTGTCGCCGTGAGGCCCCGGTGGTCGCCGGGATAGCAGAGGACGGGAAGTTGACCGTGGTCGGCGTGTCCAGCGGCGTCGACGGCTTCGAGGCCATCGCCTCGACGCTGCAGCAACTCCACATCGACGGGTTCGTGCACATCGCCGACCTGGACGGGTCGGTCTGGGCCCGCTTCGGCGTGTTCGGCCAGCCGGCCAGCGTGGTCGTGACCGCCGACGGGTCGGTGACCGGCCACATGGGCGACCTCGACGCCGACGGGTTCGCCGACCTCGTCGAGAGGGCCCGGCTGGGCACCTGACCACCCGATACGTAGCCTCCCCACCCGTATGCGACGAACCGCTGCCGGCTGCCTGCTCACCATCCTCGTTGCCTCGTCGTGCGCCACGACGACGCCCGGAGGCACCTCCCTGAGTGGATCGTTGAACTCCACGGGAGACCCGTTGGCCACGGGCGAGTTCCCCGACGGCGCCGTCGACCTCACCGGGTCCGCACAGGTGACGGTCGAGGTCACCGACAACGCCTTCACGGACCGGATCATCCTGGTGTCCCCCGGAACCGAGGTGGTGTGGGTGAACGAAGGGCGCAACGACCACAACGTGCGACCGTCCGCCGAGGGTCCGGGACCCGGCTGGTTCACGGAGGTCGACGTCGGGACCCTCACCGATGGCGGGTCGGGATCGGTCACCTTCGACGGCGTCGGGGACTTCCCGTACTTCTGCTCGTTCCACGGCACCGCCCGTCGCGGCCAACGCGGCCGGGTGATCGTCGTCCCCAACTGAGCAGGAACTGACCCTGCCGGACTACGGTTCACACCATGCACAAGCCATTGGCCATTCGCTTCCTCGTTCCCGCGCTCGTTCTCACCCTGGTAGCCGCCTCGTGCGGTGGCGGGAGTGATGAGCCTGCAGCCACCACGGCACCCGCCAAGCAGTCCGTCCCCGAGACAACGACGACCGCGGCACCGACCACGACCGCGGCACCGACGACCACCGCCGCACCGACGACCACGCTTCCACCGGTGTGCGCCGAGAACGAGACACGGACGGCCACCGCCCTCGCCGGGATGAACCCCATGGCGGACACGCCAGACGAACTCGCCGCCACGATGGGTGCCACCAGCGACTACGTCACCTGGCTGGCTGGCGAACTCCCTGCCGAACTCCAACCGAACGCCACCTTCCTCATTGAATTTTCCACCCTGGTCGTCACGGTATTCACCGGCCATGACGACTTCTGGGACGCCATGCCCGAGATAATGGCAAACGAGGAAGACTTCGAGGCCCTCAACATCTACGGCTTCAACGACGAATATGGAGACTTCGACCCCAGCCTCGCAGCGGAACCCATCGTCGCCTTCCTCAGTGGGGAATGTGGAGGGGACCCGGTCGAAGTCTTCGACACCGCTGGTCAGGCCTTGGAGATCCTCGAGGAGGTATTCGAAGATGACGGCGACGACGACCCATTCGGAGATGGTGGCGACGACTTCCCACAGGCCGAATACGAGGGCGACCTGCCCGACGCCCCGGAAGGGTTCTGCGCCAGCCTCCGGGAAGAGGCCACGTACGCATTCGTCGACCTGATGCCGATGTTCGGTGGCCTGGAAGGCGATGAAGAGCCCTCCATCGATGTGCTGGTCGGCCTCTTCACCGGCATGGATCCCATCTACGGGTGGCTGGTGGAGAACGTGCCGGCTGAAATGACCGCCGACGCCGAGACGGTTCGCTCCCAGATCGCCGACATGGCCGAAATGCTTTCCGCGATCGATCCGGAGACCGCCACGGAAGAAGAGATCATGGGAGCGATCTTCATGGCCCTTCTGGGCGGCATGGCCGAAGGCGGGGAAGACATCGAACTCCCTGGTCTCCGCCTCGACACGTTCCTCAGTCGCGGTTGCGACGTGCCCATGGGCGATGGACCGCTCGGCATCCTCGAAGTCATGGGAGGCGACGACACCGGCGAACCGCCCCCGACGACCGAGCCTCCGCCGCCGACCACCACCGTTGATCCGCTGGCCGATGCCCTGCGGGTGCCCGACGACTACGCCACCATCCAGGAGGCCGTCGACGCCGCCGCACCCGGCGACCTGGTCCTGATCGGCCCGGGCACCTACCACGAGGCCGTCATCGTCGAGACCGACGACATCGTCATCCGCGGCACCGACCGCAACGCCGTGGTCATCGACGGTGAGCACGAGCGCGAGAACGGGTTCATCGTCTTCTCGAACGGCGTCGCGATCGAGAACCTCACCAGCCACTCGCACACCTCGAACGGCGTGTTCTTCACCGGCGACTACGGCACCGACTTCATCCTCGACGGCTACCGGGCCTCGTACGTGACCGCCTACAACAACGGCCTCTACGGCATCTACGCCTTCAACGCCACCAACGGCCTCATCGAGAACAGCTACGGCAGCGGCCACCCCGACTCCGCGTTCTACATCGGACAGTGCAACCCCTGCAACGCCGTGGTCCGCAACGTCATCGCCGAGAACAACGCCCTCGGCTACTCGGGCACCAACGCCAGCGGCAACCTGGTCATCCATGACTCGGAGTGGACCGGCAACCGGATCGGCATGGTGCCCAACACCCTCGACTCAGAGGAACTCGCACCCCAGGGCGACATCGTGATCGTCGGTAACTACGTCCACGACAACGGCAACGAGGACACGCCGCGCAAGAGCGCCGACTGGGACATCGGCTTCGGGGGCGGAATCGTGATCGCCGGCGGCAACGACAACCTGATCACCCGCAACCTGGTCACCGACAACAGTTTCGCCGGCATCGCCCTGGCGGTGTACCCCGACGAGAACCTCTGGCTGGTCGAACGCAACACCGTCAAGGACAACGTGGTCGGCGGCAGCGTGCACGACCTGTTCCTGATGGTCTGGGACCCGCCGGGCGGACCGCTCGGCAACTGCTTCGAGGGCAATACCTTCGAGACCTCGATCCCCGCCGACATAGAGACGGTCGCCCCCTGCGAGGGCGAGGCCGTCGCATTCGAGGACAACGGCGTCCCCAACTTCGGTGAGTTCGCAGTGGCCGACCACACGACCATGGCCGCCCCCGCCGACCAGCCGACCATGCCTGATGCGCTCTCGGCCCCACCGGATGCACCAGTGGCTCCACCTGCCGTGGACCTCGACGCCATCGAGGTTCCCACGCCGGTCGCATAGCCCTCCGGTGCCCCGCCTGCGAGCCCTCCTGGGCATCGCCGGCCTGATCAGCCTCGTCGGGCTGGCCTGGCTGTTCGTCGACCGGGGGCCGGTGCCCGGGGCGCCCGTACTCGCCACCGCAGCCCCGGAACTGCTGTTGCGTTCGGGCGGCGGCACCACCACCGTCCACGCCGGCGAGCGGGCATTCAGCCTCTCGGCACGCAGTATGGGCCTCCCGGACCGCATCCGGTTCGCCGACGGCGACGTCCCGTTCGAGCACCCCTTCAGCCCGGAGGACGGCCTCGGCGCCGCCCACAACGCCGACGGCTGCCTCAGTTGCCACATCAACAACGGCCGTTCACCCGCACCGGACGGGTTCGTGGCCGACGCCGGCCCCGTCCTGGTCCTCGGCCTCGCCGACGGCTCACCCAGCCCCGAGTTCGGCAAACAACTCCAGGACCGCGGCACGGGCGCCGACGGGATCCTGACCGTCGACTGGCTGGAGGAACCGGGCACCTATCCCGATGGGACGGCCTATTCGCTACGACGACCCGTCGTGTCCGTCGACGGCGCCGACGTCACCGGCCTGGCAACCTCGTTGCGTGCCGCCCCGCCGGTGTTCGGCGGCGGACTGCTCGAGGCGATCTCCGTCGACGACCTGCGGGCCATGGCCGACCCGGACGATTCCGACGGGGACGGCGTCAGCGGCCGACTCCAGGAAGCCGTGGGCGACGACGGGACGCCCGCCGCAGGACGGTTCGGCTGGAAGGCCCAACACGCCTCGATCCTCGCCACCACCCGACACGCCTTCGACGTCGACCTGCACCTCGACCACGACCTGGCCGCCGAACGGTTCGGCGACGACTTCCTCGCCGACACCGCCTTCTACACCCGCACCGTCGCCGTGCCCGCCCTACGCGACCGCGACGACCCCGATGTACGCGCCGGTGCCGCCTGGTTCGTCCAGGTCGGCTGCGCCGGATGCCACCGCACCGAGCCCTACGTGACGACCGTGGTCGACGTACAGGCCCTGTCCGACGAACTGATCGCCCCGTTCACCGACCTGCTCCTCCACGACCTCGGCCCCGGCCTCGCCGACGACCTCCCCCAGGGCGTCGCCACCGGCAGCGAATGGCGCACCGCCCCCCTCTGGGGCATCGGCCTCACCGGGGTTGTCGGCCACGAGCACTACCTCCACGACGGAAGGGCTCGGAGCCTCGAGGAAGCGATCCTCTGGCACGGAGGGGAGGCCGAATCGGCGCGGGATGCGTTCATGGCGTTGCCTGCAGCCGACCGATCGCTCGTTCTGCGGTTTCTTTCCGCTCTCTGACCCTCATCCCGTTGGAGGGCCACAACAGGTTGGAGAAGCGTCGACTCCGTCCCGTAGCCTGAGGGCCCGCCCGACCCGAATAGAAACGCGCATGCCCGGACAGACACTCAGCCAGAAGGTGTGGGACCGACACGTCGTGCATGCTGCCGACGGCGAACCCGACCTCCTGTTCATCGACCTGCACCTGATCCACGAGGTCACCTCTCCGCAGGCCTTCGACGGCCTCCGCATGGCCGGTCGTCCACTGCGGCGCCCTGACCTCACCGTCGCCACCGAGGACCACAACGTCCCGACCGCCGACGTCGACCAGCCCATCGCCGACCCGGTCAGCCGCAGGCAGATCGAGGCACTGCGCACCAACTGCGACGAGTTCGGTGTGCGCCTCTATGCGATGGGCGACCCCGGCCAGGGCATCGTGCACGTGATCGGTCCTGAGATGGGCCTCACGCTGCCCGGCATGACCGTGGTGTGCGGCGACAGCCACACCAGCACGCACGGGGCGTTCGGCGCCCTGGCATTCGGCATCGGTACCAGCGAGGTGGAGCACGTGATGGCGACCCAGACGCTCCCCCAGCAGCGCCCCGGCACGCTCGCCGTCACCGTCGACGGCACGCTTCCCGAGGGATCGACCGCCAAGGACGTGATCCTGGCGATCATCGGACGACTCGGCACCGGTGGGGGCATCGGTTCGATCATCGAGTACCGGGGCGAGGTGATCCGGGGCCTCTCGATGGAGGGCCGCATGACCGTGTGCAACATGTCGATCGAGGCGGGCGCCAAGGCCGGCCTGATCGGCCCGGACGACACCACCTTCGCCTACCTCGAAGGTCGAGCCCACGCCCCCGACAATGCCGACTGGGATGCCGCCGTCGCCGACTGGCGCACGCTGGCAACCGACGACGACGCCGAGTTCGACACCGAGATCATCCTCGACGGTGCCGACATCGTGCCCCACGTGAGTTGGGGCACGAACCCCGGCCAGGTCATCCGCCTCGACGGATCCATCCCCGACCCGGACGCATTCGACGACCCGGCCGCCAGCGAGTCGGCCGCACGGGCGCTCGAGTACATGGGCCTCACCGCCGGCACGCCCGTCCGGGACATTCCCGTCGACACCGTGTTCATAGGTTCGTGCACCAACAGCCGCATCGAGGACCTGCGGGCCGTGGCACGGATCGCAGAGGGCCGCCGCGTCAGGGACGGCGTCCGCACCCTGGTCGTGCCCGGTTCCAGCGCCGTGAAGGCGCAGGCCGAGGCCGAGGGCATCCCCGAGGTCCTGGTCGCCGCAGGCTTCGACTGGCGCGAGCCGGGCTGCTCGATGTGCCTGGCCATGAACCCCGACAAGCTGACCGACGGCGAACGCTGCGCCAGCACCAGCAACCGCAACTTCGAGGGCCGCCAGGGCCGGGGCGGGCGAACCCACCTGGTCTCGCCGACCGTCGCCGCCGCCACCGCCATCGCCGGCACCTTCGCCACGCCGGCCGACCTGAACTAGCCGGGAGGGATCCTCATGGAAGCCGTCGAGATCGTGTCGGGAACCGCTCTTCCCCTGCGCCGTTCGGACGTCGACACCGACCAGATCATCCCCAGCGACTGGCTCAAGCGCATCGAGCGCACCGGCTTCGACAAGGGCCTGTTCTCAGAGTGGTGCGACGACCGCGACTTCGTCCTCAACGACGAGCGATTCGAGGGGGCGTGCGTGCTGGTCGCCGGCCCCAACTTCGGGACGGGCTCGTCACGTGAGCACGCCGTGTGGGCGATCCAGCAGTACGGGTTCCAGGCGGTCGTGTCGCCCCGCTTCGCCGACATCTTCCGCAACAACTGCACCAAGAACGGCCTCGTCCCGGTACAGGTGCCGGCCGAGGTCGGCGGGGCACTGCTCGACGCCGTCGAGGCCGACCCCGGCCTCATGATCGTGGTCGACGTGGCGAACCTCACCCTCGAGGCACCCGACGCCGGCATCGCATGCTCGTTCCCGCTGGATGCCTCGACCCGTGAGCGCTTCCTCCAGGGACTCGACGACATCGGGATCACGACTCGCCACGCCGACCACATCGAGGCCTTCGAGGCCTCGCGTCCGTCCTGGCTACCCACCATCGGCTGAAAAATGTCCCGACGCCGGGAACCTGCGACCCGGCCGGGAACGTCTGACACACTGGAACGACCCCGAGAACCGGAGCCAACCATGCGTCGCCTGACCACCATCCTGCTGACCTTCGCCTTCGCTGCCGCTGCCTGCGGCAGCGGCGCGACCGACCCCGGTACCTCCGGGGCGACGACCCTGCCCGACAAGAACTCGGTCCCGACCACCACCGCGAGCGGGCCGGCCACCACGGTCGGGCCCACGACGACCTTGCCGGGCACGACCACCGTCGGCCCCACGACGACCTTGCCGGGCACGACCACCGTCGGTCCCACGACCACGCTGCCGATCGTGGAGTTGGGTGACCTCATGTTCGTGAGCGCCCTCGTGCCGTTCACGGCCTGCGACGACCTGCTCACCTACCTGTGGGCCGAAGCCTCGGCACGGGTAGGCCCCTACGGACTCGAGGGGGGCGGCTGGTACGGCGGCCCCATGGTGAGGATGGCGCTCGACGACGTCGCCATGGCCATGCCCGAATCGGTGCCGATGGGAGGAGGGTCTGACGCTCCGACCGCGTCAAACGCGGTTACGGCACAGGGGGATGGCGGCTCCAAGAGCATGGAGGCCGGCGTCGACTTCTCCGGCACCAACGTCCAGGAACTCGGGATCGACGAACCCGACCTCATCAAGACCGACGGCAACCGGATCCTCATCGTCGAGGACGAGTGGCTGCACCACGTCGACGTCTCGGGCGGGACCGCCGTCCTCACCGACTCGATCGAACTGGCCGGCCACTGGGGCTCCGAGATGCTGCTCGACGGTGACCGTCTCCTCGTGCTGGCCCAGACGGAGGGCTGGGGGGGAGAGGGAGGCGGTTCCGATTCCATAGACGCCGCCGTCAGCCGCCTCGTGGCCCCCGGCAACTACAAGTCGCTCACCACCCTGGTCGAGGTCGACCTCTCGGACCCCGCCAACCTGGGGATCGCCAACACCCTCACGGTCGAGGGCCGCTACGTGAGCGCACGAGTCGTCAACGGCGCCGCCCGGGTCGTGCTCACCAGCGGCCCCGAGCAACTGCCGTTCGTGTACCCGCAGAACTCTGCCGGTGAGGAACGCGCCACCGAATTCAACCGGCAGGTCATCGCCGAGTCCGTGGTCGCCGACTGGCTGCCGTCGTACGTCCACGAAACCGCGGACGGCACCCTCACCGACGGCCTGCTCGTCGACTGCGACGGGGTGTCGCACCCCACCGAGTTCGCCGGCTTCTCGACGCTGTCGGTGGTCACCGTCGACCTGTCCGCCCCCATGGTCGCCCCTGACACGACCTCGGTACTGGCCGACGGCCAGACCATCTACGCGGGCGGCGAGCACCTCTACGTGGCCACCACGAGCTACGTCGACCCGGTGGACGACGAGTCCACCTGGGAGGAGATGGACAGGAACTTCGCCACCTCGATCCACCAGTTCCGGGTGAGTGACCCTGCTGCCACGGTGTACGTGGGCTCGGGGTCCGTGCCGGGACACGTCCTGAACCAGTTCTCGATGTCCGAGCACGCCGGCCACCTGCGGGTCGCCACCACCCTGGGTGGTCCATGGGGGTTCCGGGACGAGAGCGAGTCCGTCGTGACCGTCCTGGCGGCTGACACCGGCGAAGACCTCGTCCAGGTCGGCCAGGTGGGCGACATGGGGAAGGGCGAGCGCATCTATGCCGTGCGCTTCGTCGGCGACGTCGGCTACGTCGTGACCTTCCGCCAGACCGACCCCTTCTACACGATCGACCTCTCCGACCCGGCGAACCCGGTCGTGCGCGGCGAACTCAAGATCACCGGCTACAGCGGCTACCTCCACCCGATCGACGAGAACCTGGTACTCGGCATCGGCCAGGAGGCCACCGAGACCGGCCGCACCATGGGCACCAAGGTCACCCTGTTCGACGTCTCCGACCTCGACAACCCGACGGCCCTCGACACCTGGGCACCCGGCGGTGGTGGCAGCAGCAGCGCCGAGTGGGACCACCGGGCGTTCCTGTGGTGGGCGCCCCTGGACCTGGCCGTTCTCCCCTTCCAGGACTGGAACTCCGGTGAGGCGGCCGCCGTGGCCCTGCGGATAGCCGACGGCACGATCACCGAGGTCGGCCGCATCGACCACCTGCCCGCATCCGACGAAGAGGAGCCGGTCGTCGAACCGCCCTGCCCGACGATCGACCCGGACGAACTCGGACTGGACGAGATCCAGATCGGCCTGCCACTCGACCGGGCGGTGTACATGCTCTGCGACGACGACACCTGGCCCGAGATGAAGGGATTCTGGTGCCAGACGTTCGGGCAGGAGGCCTGGTTCGACATCGCCGAGGGGCTGGGAGCCGGTCCGGACGTTGTCCAGACCTTCGTGGAGCTCGTGCCTGAAGGCCAGCAACTGACCGTCTGCCTGCCTGAGGAGTACGACTACAACTGGACTCCGCCGATCCAGCGCACCCTCGTCATCGGTGAGGACCTGTGGTCCTACAGCTACGGCCGCCTCCAGGCCAACGCCCTCGACGGCCTGGACCGCACCGACGTCGTCAACCTCTAGACGGCGGGTGGCCATCGCGGGTTCGGCGCCGCACAGTTGACAGACTCGTCATCGTGTGGCGTGCGTTCCCCTTCCTGTTCCTGACCAGCGTCGCCGTCGCCGCCTGTGGCGGAGGCGGCGACGGGTCGGCAACCCGCAACGCCACCCTCCCCGCGACGACGACATCGACCACCACGCTCGCAGCAACCACCACCACGACAACCACCACGACCACCACCACGACAACCACCACGACGCTCGCAGCGACCACCACCACGACAACCACCACGACGCTCGCAGCGACCACCACCACCTCAGCGGCCGTCGAGGAGGCCGCGGAGGTCGACGGCACGGGCCTCGACGACTATGGATCAGGGCGGGCCATGGGGATCGCCTATGGCGGCGACGCCGCCTACGGATACGACGCCGCCTACGGATACGACGCCGCCTACGGATACGACGCCGCCTACGGCGGGGACTGCGCCTACGGATACGAACGCGTGGGCGACTACGACTGCCTGTTCGGCCGCTACTACATCTCCGCCGAGTCCGGCAGCGTCGTGCTGGCCATGAGCGTGTTCTTCACCCTCACGCTGCTGGGCGGCATGGGGACGATGGCCTGGCAGGCACTGCGCCGCGAGGAGGCCTGACCCGACCAACCCCCCGGCTCAGCCGATGTGGCCGGGACGGTCCACCGCGTTGGGGTCCTCGCCGGTGGCCCGCACCCGGGCGATCTTGTTGAGTGCGGCCACGAACGCCCGGGCCGACGCCTCGACCACGTCGGTCGACAGCCCCCGTCCCGAGACCTTGACGCCGTCGCTGCTCTCGAACGACAGCGCCACGTCTGCGAGTGCATCGACACCTCCGGTCACCGACAGCACCGTGTAGTCGGTGAGCCGGCCGTCGACACCGGTGGCCTGCTTGATGGCGGTGCACGAGGCATCGACCATCCCGTCGCCGATGGCGGTCACCTCGACCCGCTGGCCGGCCACCTCCAACACCAGGTCGGCCGTCGGGGTGTTCACGGTGCCGCCACGTACTTCCAGGCTGACGAGTTCGTACTCGTGGTCGACGGTGCCGCCGAGTTCCTCGGCCACCAGGGCCTCGAGGTCCGCATCGGTGAACTGCACCTTTCGGTCGGCCAACTCCTTGAAGCGTGCGAAGGTGGCGTTGAGGACATCGCCATGGACGTCGATGCCCATCTTGGCCAGCGTGTCCTTGAGGGCCGCCCGGCCGGAGTGCTTGCCGAGCACGATCTGGCTCTCTCCGGCTCCGACGGCCTGCGGGTCCATGATCTCGTAGGTGGTGCGTTCCCGGAGCACACCGTGCTGGTGGATGCCCGCCTCGTGGGCGAAGGCATTGCGCCCGACCACGGCCTTGTTGAACTGCACCGGATAGCCGGTGAGTCGGCTCACCATGCGACTGGAGCGGGCCAACTCGCCGATCTCGATGTCCACCTCGACCCCGGGGAACTGTTCCTCACGGGTGCGGATGGCCATGACGATCTCCTCCATGGCGGCGTTGCCCGCCCGCTCACCGATGCCGTTCACCGTGCACTCCACCTGGCGGGCGCCTGCAGAGACGGCGGCCAGCGAGTTGGCGACGGCGAGGCCGAGGTCGTTGTGGCAGTGGGTGCTGATGACGTAGTCACCCGACACCCGCTGGCGGATCGCCCGGATGCGCTCGGCCCACTCGACCGGCACGGCGAAGCCGACAGTGTCGGGGATGTTGAGCGTGCCGGCACCGTTGTCGACGGCAGCCTGGAGCACGTCGCACATGAAGTCGAAGTCGGAGCGGGAGGCATCCTCCGGCGAGAACTCGACGTCTTCGGTGTACTCGCGTGCCCGGGACACGGCCGAGACCGCCTCGGCAAGGACCTGCTCGGGACTCATGCGCAACTTGTGCTCCATGTGGGTGGGGCTGGTGGCGATGAAGATGTGGATGCGCCGCTTCTCGGCGGGCTCGATGGCCTCCCAACAGCGGTCGACGTCCTTGTGGGCCGTACGGGAGAGGCCGCAGATGACCGGGCCCCGCACCGACGAGGCGATTGCATGCACGGCGTCGAAGTCGCCCTGGCTGGCGATCGGGAAGCCGGCCTCGATGTAGTCGACGCCCAGGCGCGCCAACTGGTCCGCTATCTCGAGCTTCTCACCGACGTCCAGGGAGATGCCCGGGGACTGCTCGCCGTCGCGGAGGGTGGTGTCGAAGATGACCACCCGTTCCTTCGCTGTCGTTGCGCTCATGGCGTGTTCCTGTCTGGTTGCTCTTGTTGGCTGAAGCGATCGGGCGAACTGCCCCTGAAAACCTAAGAACCTCCCGGCCCGGAGGCGGGAGGTTCGGACGAACGCGTATGTGCGCTCGCCCTAGGTCAGAAGCAGGAGGTCGAAGTTCTGTCGCATCGCCGGACAGTGTAGACCCCGTAACCGACCCGGATGCAACCCCCGGGGACAACCCGGTTACGGGTGGATCTCGAGGGGCGGAAGGTCGTCGGCGGGGGTGAAGTCGAACTGCCGGGCGAAAAAGGCCAGTTCGGCCTCGAGCGCCCGGACCACGTTGGCGGCCCTGCGGAACCCGTGCCCCTCGTCGGGGAACTCCACGAGTGCGTGCGGGACGCCGGCAGCGGCCAGGGCGTCCGCCATGAGGTGCGCCTGGTTCGGCGGCACGATCGGATCCTCGGACCCCTGCAGCAGCAGCAGCGGAGTGGCCAACCGGTCGACGTGGTGGATCGGCGAGCGCTCGTGATAGACGGCCTCGTCCTCGGGCCAGCGGCCGACGAGGCGATCGAGGTAGCGGGCCTCGAACTTGTGGGTGTCGGCGGCCAGCGCAGCCAGGTCGGCCACGCCGTAGCGGCTGGCGCCGGCGCTGAACACGTCGTGGAAGGTGAGCGCGGCCAGCACGGTGAACCCTCCGGCGCTGCCGCCCCGGATTGCGAGCCGCCCGCCGTCCACATCGCCCCGGTCGGCCAGGAAGCGGGCCACCGCCACGCAGTCGTCCACGTCGAGCACCCCCCAGTCGCCGCGCAGACGGTGCCGGTAGGGGCGTCCGTAGCCGGTGGAGCCCCGGTAGTCGACATCGGCCACGGCGAACCCCCGGCTGGTCCAGTAGGCGATGCCGAGTTGCAGTTGCGTGCGCACACAGCCGGTCGGGCCGCCGTGGACGAGGACGACCAGAGGCGGCCGCTCCCCCTCTGGCACGGCGTGGTCAGGGTTGGCGGGCGGGTAGACGAGGGCGTGTGCGTGCTCGTCTCCGGAGGTCGGGAAGCGGAGCGGCTCGGGGACCGGCAGCAGGGCCGAATCGAAGCCGAGGTGACGGGCCGGTCGCAGGACCTCGGTGCCGGCGGGCGTCACCGCCACGACCTGGGACTCGGTGGTCCACGAGGCGGCGACCACCACCACGCCATCTCCCCTTGCGGCCACCGACCCGACCGAGGTGGCATCGAGGTCCACCTCGTCGAAGGAGCCATCGGCCCGCAGCACGGCGAGGTGGTCCACACCACCCTCCCGGCGAGCGAACCACACGTCGTCGCCCACGAAGGCGTACCGGGAGAGCCCGAACACCCACTGGGGCGTGGCGACCTCGAACTCGCCGAACGTCAACCGGACGAGGTCTTCATCGTCGAGGCGGTACAGGTGCCACCAGCCGTCCCGGTCAGAGACCACGTACAGCACCCCGTCGGACCGCCACTCGGGCTGGAAGAACGACTCCCCCGACGCCGCCACGCAGCGCTCGCCGGCGACCGCACCGTCACGAAGGTCGGCGACCCACAGTCCGCTGTCGTCCCACGGCAGGTTCGGATGGTTCCACTCGATCCACGCCAGGCGGCCGCCGTCGGGCGAGATCCGGGGCGACGACACGAAGTCGGGCCCCGACACGAGCACCTCGACCCGTTGCGAGCCGTCAAGCGCAACGGCGACGACCTCGTTGGCGGGCTCGCCGTCCAGGTGGTGGTCCTCGCGTACGCACACGTACCAGCGGCCGTCCGGCGTGGGGCGCCCGTCGGCGAAGCGGAAGCCCCGGGAAGCCGACGGCTCCGGCGTCAGGGCCAGTGGGGAACCGTCCGGACCCTGGAGCCAGAGCCGCTGGTCGTCGAAATCGCTGTAGACGAGGCCGCCGTCGAACGCCCACCAGGCGCCACCGCCGTACTCGTGGACCAGGGTCCGAACGTTGGCATCCGGTCCGACGACGTCGATGCCGTCGCACACGACCACGATCCGCCCGCCCTCGGCGGGTCTGGATTCGGCCCACCAGACGCTGTCGCCTTCGACGACGACCTCGCCCAACCCGGCAGCACCAGCCACCAGGGACTCGGCAGTGATCGGTGACGCCCACGAACCACAGGGCGCCGTTTCCGCCATGGGATCAGCCGTTCAACAGGTCGGTGATACGCGAGATGCCCTCGCCGAGGTCATCGTCGCCGAGGGCGAACGACAGGCGCGCATAGCCGGGTGCGCCGAACGCCTCACCGGGGACGATCGCCACCTTCGCCTCGTCGAGGATCAGGGCCGCCAGGTCGACCGTGGTCTCCGGGGTGACCCCGGCGATCGTGTGGCCGAGGAACGCCGACAGGTCCGGGAAGGCGTAGAAGGCCCCCTGCGGGGTCATCAACTCGACGCCATCGATCGCCCGCAGCATCTCGACCATGTTCCGACGGCGGCGGTCGAACGACCCGCGCATCATCGCCACGTCCTCGAGGCCACCGGACACCGCTGCAAACGCTGCCATCTGCGACACGTTCGAGACGTTGCTGGTGGCGTGGGACTGCAGGTTGGTGGCCGCCCTGATGGCATGGGCAGGGCCGAGCAACCACCCCACGCGCCAACCGGTCATGGCGTAGGTCTTGGCCACGCCGTTGACGACCAGGCAGGTGTCGGCGATCTCGGGAACCAGTGCCCTGATCGAATGGTGTTCGTGGCCGTCGTAGACGAGGTGTTCGTAGATCTCGTCGGCGATCACCCAGATGCCGTGCTCGACGGCCCAACGGCCGATGGCGGCGATCTCGTCCGCCGGGTAGACGGCACCGGTCGGGTTCGACGGCGAAACGAACATGAGGGCCTTCGTGCGCCCGGTGCGGGCGGCCTCGAGCTGTTCGACGGTGACCCGGAAGCCCGATGCGGTGTCGGTGGGAAGCACGACGGGGACGCCGCCGGCGAGGGTGATCGACTCCGGATAGGTGGTCCAGTAGGGCGCCGGCAACAGGACCTCGTCGTCGGGGTCGACGACGGTGGCGAAGGCGCTGTAGACGGCGTGCTTGCCGCCGTTGGTGACCAGGATCTCGGACACGTCGGGGCGCCAGGCGGAGTCCCGTTCGGTCTTGTCGGCCAGGGCCTCCTTGAACACCGCCAGGCCACCGGCCGGCGTGTACCTGTGGTTGGCGACGTCGCGACAGGCTGCAACAGCCGCCTCGACGATGTGGTCGGGAGTGGCGAAGTCGGGTTCGCCGGCGCCGAACCCGATGACCGATTCGCCGGCCGCCTTGAGGGCCTTGGCGCGGGCGTCGACGGCCATGGTGGCCGATGCGGTGATGGCGCTGATCCGTCGTGAAAGTGGTGAGGGGCTCATGGGCCTCCGTTCGGGGAAGTCGCTGCGCCAGCCTGCCACCTGCGGAGGGTGCTTCCGACATCCATTCCGGAGTCGTACACCAGCCGCCGGCTCACGGCGCGATCGCCACCCGTGCTGTCGGCTCGGGGGCGGCCTGGCGGCGGGAGAGACCACGCTTCAGGCCCGACAGGAGGGCGTTTCGCAGGTCACGGGGGTCGATCAACTCATCGAAGCCGAGGCCCGAGGCGCTGCGGTAGGCGGCCTCCATCTCGGCCTGCCGGAGGGCAGCGGCCTCGTCCTCGTCTGCGCCGACGGCCCGGCCGGCGCCCTCCGCCCCCATGGCACCCAGGATCGCCCCCGGGAATGCGAACGAACCGCTCTGGCCCGAGAACGACACCATCGACATCACCATCGACCCGAAGCCGAACGCCTTTCGCAGCGTGACGTGCAACTTCACGGTGCGGGTCTGGGCCTGGGCGGCGAACATGCGCCCACCGGCACGAAGCACCCCCGCCCGCTCCGACCTCGTCCCGGCCAACATCCCGGGATTGTCGGACAGGAACAACAGCGGCAGGTGGAACGAGTCGGCCACCTGGATGAAGTGGGCGGCCTTGTCGGCAGCGTCGACGTCGATGGCTCCGGCCATGGCCTGCGGCTGGTTGGCCACCACCGCCACCGGTTCCCCGCCGAGGTGCCCGAGCACGCACAGCACGGACCGGCCGAAGTGGGACTGGACCTCGAAGCACCGGCCCCCGTCGAGGACGGCGCCGAGGACCCTGCCCATGTCGTAGGCCCTCCTGTTGTCCTTGGGCACGAGGTCGAGGACCTCGGGAACGGACCGGGGGTCCACATCGTCACCCTCGGAACGGGGCGGATGGCTCCAGGCGCTGGACGGGAAGAACCCGAGGTAGGTGCGGATGTCGTCGAGCAGGGCACCGTCGTCGGCCGCCACGTTGTGGACCAGGCCGCTCGCCAATGCCACGGCCGGACCGCCCAGTTCCTCCTTGGTGGCGTCCTCCCCCAGCGACGCCTGCACGACCGGCGGGCCCGCCGTGAAGACACAAGCGTCGACGGTCATGAGGGCGAAGTCCGACAACGGCACGACCAGCGCCCCGTGTCCGGCCGACGGGCCCATCACACCGGTCACGACCGGCACCCGGCCCGAGAGCCGGGCCTGCTGGATGAGGTCCGTCGGGGCCCTGCCCGGTCGGGGATCGCCCGGCATGGGCGGGCGGTGGCCGGCACCCTCGAGCAGCATCACCAACGGAACCCGGTCGAGTTCGGCCAACTCGGCGATCCGAAAGCGCTTGGCCGTGGTACCGGGGCCGATCGAACCACCCATGACCGTGAAGTCCTCGGCACCGACCATCACCGGTCGGCCGTCGACCGTGCCCGAGCCGGCGACCACCCCGTCGGCCGGCACCTCGCCGACCAGCGTGCCGATCTCGACAAACGATCCGGGATCAAGCAGGTGGTCGATGCGGCCACGGGCGTCGAGGCGCCCAGTGGCCCTGCGGCTCTCCACCTTCCCGGCGCCGCCCATGCCGCGGGCGGCCCCCTTTCGTCGGACCAGGTCGTCGAGCAGGGGCAGCCAGTCGTCGAGCGGATCTCCGGCATCAGGAGTCTCGGACATGCGGGCAAGTATCGCCCACGGTCGGGGTCCTGCGCTCAGTCGCAGGACTCCAGGTAGGGAGCCAGGAAGTCGCTGGCCACCTCGCCCCGGGCCCGATACGCCAGGCCCCCGTAGATCTCGCAGGCCTGCACCCGCAGTTCCTCAGGGTGGCAGCCCAGTTCGTCGGCGCGTTGGTCCAACTCAGAGGTCCGCATCAGGGGGTCGATGGCAGCGAACGGGTCACCGGGGTTGGCGGCCTCGAGTTCGAGCAGGGTCTGACCGGACAGCCGCTGGAGGACTCTTTCGGCAACGGCACGGCCGGCCTCTACCAGTTCGACACAGTCGGTGGCGTCAGCGGAGTCGGTCACCTCTGGGCTTCCGCACGCAGCGCCACCCACCGCCCAGAACACGAGGACTGCAATGGGGACCCGGAGCCGACGCACGCGCCCGAACCTATCCCCGGACGATCCCCCGGTGGGGTCACCTGCAGCGGGCCTCAGCCCGGGCAGACCTCGAGCACACCCCGGGCGAGGCGACCATGGTGCATGTCGTCGAGCACCGTGTGGATCTCGTCCATCGGATACACCCGCGAGACCAGTTCGTCGAGCTTGAACCTGCCGGCCAGGTACAGGTCGCAGATCCGGGCCACGTCGGTCTGCGGCCGGGATGTGCCATAGCGGCAGCCCATGATCGTGACGTCGAGGTAGGCGGCCATCGTCATGAACTCCATGGTGCTGCCGAGGGGCGGCACACCGAGGATCACGAGGGTGCCACCCCAGTCGAGGTAGCCCAGCGCCGCCTCGATGAGTGCCTTGGCGCCGACGCACTCGAACACGTAGTCGGCACCGAACGGGCGCACCTCCCGGATGGCCGCATTGGTGTCGACCTCGGCGGCGTTCACGAAGTGCGTGGCACCGAACGTGTGGGCCAGGTCCTCCTTGTCGGCGTTGGTGTCGACGGCGATGATCGGGTTGGCACCGGAGATGGCGGCCGCCTGTATGACGTTGAGGCCGATGCCGCCGACGCCTACGACGGCCACGCTCTCGCCGGGAGCAACCTTTGCGCGGTTGAACACGGCACCCGACCCGGTCAGCACCCCGCACCCGATGAGGGAGGCCGCCGGCATCGGCACCGCCTCGGGGATCGGGATCGCCTGGTTGGCCTTGACGACGACCCGTTCGCTGAACGACGAGATGTTGGCGAAGTTGTAATGGGGCTCGCCGTCGAGCGTGAACGGCGTGTCGCGGGCACCGAACGTGGACCGGCACATGGTCGGCCGCCCGCCGTCACATGCCGGGCAGGCGCCGCACTGCCCGAGGGTCGACAACACGACATGGTCGCCGGGCACCACGTTCGTGACCGCCGACCCGACCTCCTCGACGACGCCGGCACCCTCATGGCCGAGCACCACCGGCGTCGGGAACGGGATCGTGCCGTTGATGACGCTCACGTCGCTGTGGCAGACGCCCGAATTGGCGATGCGGACGGTGACCTCGCCCGGTTCGGGCTCACGAAGCTCGAGGCCCTCGACGACGCTCAGTTCCTCACCATCGAAAACGATGCCCTTCATGGACGGCCTCCCGGGGGATCGGGGATCGGGTGGACGACCTCATCCTCCCCGCTGGTGGAGACGGCTGCAAAGCGGGGTGGGGCAGGTATTGCGGCTCAGGCACCCAGGATCAGCCAGACCACGACGAAGTGCACGCCCACGGCCGCCGTGACCGCCGTGTGCCAGACCTCGTGGTAGCCGAAGTGTCCGGGGGCCAGGTCTGGCCAGCGGGCCCCGAGCATGAGCGCCCCTGACGTGTACAGCACTCCCTCGACGCCGATCAGGAGCATGACGGCGAGGTCGAGTTGGGTGACGAGCGCCGGCGCGACGAGGACCGGCACCCAACCCAACCCCAGGAACAACGAGTTCATGAGGCCCTTCGGCGGGTGGAAGGGCATGACGCGGACCAGCACTCCGAGCAGTGCCCCCGCCCAAAGGGCCCAGAACAGGATCTGACCGGACGTGCCCTCGAGGCCCGTGACAGCCACCGGCGTGCCGCTCGCCGCTATGAACACGAAGATCGCAGCATGGTCGAGCCGGAACAGGGCCTCGTAGACAGGCACGCTCCAGCGGCGCAGGTGCACCAGGCCACTGGCGACGAACATGAACACCGCTCCGAACACGAACACCGCTGCGCCGACCCGGTCGGCGGTCGTCGAACCGCGCAGCACCAGCACGACCCCGGCGGCGCCTGCCAACGGAATGGCCATCCGGTGCATCGTGCCCCGCCACCGGGGACGCGGCAGGAACAGGGCGCGCCACACCGAGTGCGACATGCCCTCGGGGGCGACGGGTGCCGGGTCGATCGACTCCATGGGCGCCAACGCTAGCCAGTGGCCGATGGCGGGCAGGGTCAGGTGACCAGACGGAGTAGCGCCGTCGCCGCCATGGCGCCGACGACGACCACCACGAACGGCGCCCGCCTCCACACCGCCACCGCCCCGACGGCCACCCCGATCAGGCGTCCGTCGATGACCAGCATCTGGCCGTCGGCGACCGACACGATTGCCAGGATCGCAGCGAACAGGGCCGCCGGCAGCAGGCCGGCGGCTGGTGCCAGCCCCACGGACAGCCGATCGCCGGTCACTAGGCCGACCACCTTGAACAGGTAGGCGCCACCGGAGAGAACGAGGATGGCGGTCCAGCTCACGCGGCCCCCGCTCCCCGACCCGGGCGGGCCCGTAGCCACAGGCCCGGACCGACGGCCAGTGCGGCCAACAACATCGGGGCGCCCGCCGGGGTGAGCGGAACGGCCACGACGGCGATCGTCGCACCGATGAGTGCCGTCGCCTGCCCCGGCCTGGTTCGCAGGTGCGGCACGATCAGCGCCACGAATGCCGCAGGGAATGCGGCGTCGAGGCCCCAGGCGTCGGGATCGTCGAGGAGCCCGCCGGCCAGCACGCCGGCGATCGTGCCCAGGTTCCAGAACACGAACAGCCACAGTCCGGTGAACCAGAAGGCATCGCGCGCATCGACCGGGTCGTCCTGTGCGCTCGCCATGGCCGTGGTCTCGTCGATGACGAAGTGGGCGGCAACGGCCCGCCGACCGGGTCGGGAACGCAGGACCGGCGCCACGACCGGCCCGTAGAGCGAGTTGCGGGCGGCCAACAGGAGCCCGCTACCGACCGCCGCGACCGGGTTGCCACCGGCACCGACCACAGAGACCGCTGCGAACTGGGATGCGCCGGTGAACGTGAGAGCCGAGAGAGCCGCCGCCTGGACGAGGCTCAGGCCTGCCGAGTCGGCGAGCACCCCGAACGTGATGCCGATGAGCCCGGTGGCCACGGTGAGGACGAACGCCTCGCGTCGGTGGGAGGTCATGCCCGGGTCGGTAACCGGCCCGTAAGCGCCTCGACGAGGAGGCGGATCTCTGCAGCACAGGTGTCGAACACGGCCTGGTCACCGGCGGCGGGGTCGACCACCTCCTCCCAGGATTCCACCTCGACGCCGGCGAGGTCGAGGGACGCCACCCGCTCGGCAAGGGGCCCGGTTTCCGACAGGTCGCGGATGAGGCGGGGCAGGGTCGCTGTCCGGTCGGCCGCCTCGGGATGGTGGCGGCGTATCCAGGCCACGTGGTCGGGTTCCATCACCACGATGAGGTCGGCAGCGGCCTGCTCGTCGCCGAACTGGCGGCTGCGGTGGTCGGGGTCGGCGAGCCCGTGGTCCCGCAGGGCGGACCGGGTTCGACTGCTCATGGGGTGGCCCTCCAACACCAGCGTTCCGGCCGACGTGGCCCGGTAGCCGGGCGCCAGTTCGGCGAACATGCGTCGGGCCATCACGGACCGGGCGGCGTTCCCGGTGCAGACGAAGCAGACGACCGGGCGGACATCGGCGGTCACGTTGTGTCCGTCCCCTGCAGGCTTTCCTGGTCGCGGGAGACGGTGACGAAAAGCGCCTCGGCCTCGGCGGTGACCTCGCCCCCGGCGAGGCAGTGGGCCCTGGCGATCAGCCGCCGACCGCTGTGCCGCTCGACCCAGGCCTCGAAGCGCAGGTCCACGTCGATGGGCGTGGGCTTCCGGTAGCGGATCTGCAGACGGGCGGTGAACGCCTGACCGGCGTCGACGAGGCCGAGGGTGCCGCTGAGCACGTCGTCGAAGAGCCCGGCGACGTAGCCGCCGTGGATCCGTCCCGGGGGGCCCTCGTGGCAGCGGTCGACCCGGACCTCCCCCACGACGATCGGCTTGTCGGCATCGTCCCCACCGGTCGTGACGGCCAGCGGTGGCGCCAGCGGGCTGCGCCCGCCGCGGAACAGGCTGTGGTCCCGATACTCGACGCGCAGGCGGGCTTCGTCGTCTTCGTCGACCTCGTCGGCGGGTATCTCGTACCAACGCCACCGGACGACATCGCCCAGCGAGTCCCGGACGGCGGCCACCCGGTCGGCGGCCTCGCCGAGAACCTCGGCGGTCGGGTCGAGGGTGTGCAGGTCGACCAGCAGGGCACGCACCTCGTCGGCCAGCCGGATGCCGGCGCTGCGCTCCTGCGACTCGGTCATGGGGGAAGTGTCTAGCGGGCAGACCGGCCGACGTGCGGCTCAGCCGGCGAGCAGGCCGGCGCCCACCCGTCGTCGGTGGTGGGCGGCGTCACCCCAGGAGGCCGACAGCGCCCAGCCGCGCTTGAGCCAGAGTTGGAGGTCGTGCTCGATCGTGTAGCCGATGGCACCGTGGCACTGGAGCGCCGACCGGCACGCCAGGTCGACGGCATCGGATGCCAGCGCCTTGGCCATCGCCACGTCGACGGACGGATCACCACCCTCCGGGCCCTCGCCGTGTGCCAACACCCAGGCGGCCTTGTGGACCATCGGTGCAGCGAACTCGAGGGCGATCGCCACGTTCGAGCAGTGGTGCTTGACCGCCTGGTTGACACCCACCGGCCTCCCGAACTGCTCCCGTTCGGCCACATAGGCCACCGTCATGTCGAGCAGTCGACGCCCCACCCCGACGGCCTGTGCGGCGGCGGCCAACGCCCCCCGGTCGAGCACCTCGCCGACCACAGACGGTTCGTCGCTGACGAGGGTGTCGGGGGACGGCGTCCAGTCGACCCGTGCGAGGCGGCGGGCGCGGTCCACGCTCTGTCGCGACACGGACGAGAACCTGCCGGCCGGAACAGCGTGCACCTCGCTGCCGGCGCACATGAGCGCCAGGTCGGCACGCTCCGCAGCCAGCACGAAGGCATCGGTGGGCGCTCCGGCGGTGAGCACCGCCGAACCGTCGGCGGCCCGGCCCAGCCACTCGGCGGCGAGTGGTCCGGGGGCGTGGTCGCGCAGGATGGGGATGGCGACGGCGGCATGTTCGGCGACCGGCTCGGGGCAGGCGGCGTAACCGAGTTCCTCGAGCAGCAGCACCAGGTCGCAGGTCGACATGCCGAGGCCGCCGTGGTCTTCGGGTGCGGCCACGCCGAGCACCCCGGTCGCAGCAAGGGTCTCCCAGAGGCCGGGTGCCCGGCCCTCGGGATCGTCCCATGCGGCCCTCACGGCGGACGGCGGGCACTCGTTGGCGAGAATGCCCCTGACGGTGTCGGCGAACAGGACCTGGTCGTCGGTGAAGGCGAAGTGCATCGTCTCCGCTACTTCCTCGGGAGGCCGAGCACCCGCTCGGCGATGATGTTGCGCTGGATCTCGTTGGTGCCGGCGTAGATGGGGCCGGCCAGGGCGAAGAGGTAGCCGGCCATCCACGAGCCACCGTCGACGGCATCGTCTGCGGCGAGTTCGCCATGTGATCCGAGCAGGCGCAGTGCGGTGGCGTGTAGTTCGACGTCGAGTTCCGACCAGAAGACCTTCATCATCGATGAAGAGGCACCGAGGTCGCCGCCGGCCTGGAGCCGGGCGGCGGCGGCGTAGGTCTGCCACCGGTAGGCGTCGGCAGCGATCCGGGCCCGCACTACCTGGTCCAGGATGCCGGGGTCGACGTCGTGTTCGGCGCTGACCCGGCGATAGAGGTCGGCCAGGCGGGCGGCGGCGGCGAGGAAGCGGCCGGGGGCCCGCAGGTTGAGGCCCCGTTCGCTCGACGTGGTGGCCATGGCGACCGACCAGCCCTGGCCCTCCCCGCCCAGCAGGTTGGACTCGTGGACCCGGCAGCCGTCGAAGAACAGTTCGGCGAATGCCGGCTCGCCGTCGAGGCGGCCGACCGTGCGCCGTTCGAGTCCGGGGCTTTCGGCGGGGACCAGCAGGTAGGACAACCCACGGTGGCGCTCCGATTCGGGGTCGGTGCGCACGATGCAGAACAGCCAGTCGGCCCAGGCACCACGGGAACACCACGTCTTCTGGCCGTCGAGCACGAAGTGATCGCCGTCCCGGACGGCCTTCGTGGCGATCGACGCCAGGTCGCTGCCGGAGTCCGGCTCGGACCAGCCCTGGGCCCAGATCTCGTCACCGGAGGCCATGGCGGGCAGGAGACGGTCGCGCTGGTCCTGGGTTCCGAAGGCGAACAGCGTCGGGCCGAGCAGGGTGATGCCGTTGGTGTTGACCCGGCCCGGTGCGCCCGAGCGGTAGTACTCCTCCTCGAAGAGCAGCCACTCGACGAGGCCGACCTCGCGGCCACCGTACGCCTCGGGCCAATTGACGACGGACCAGCGGGCGTCGAAGAGCACCCGCTCCCACTGGCGGTGTGCCTCGAAGCCCTCGGGCGTGTCCATCGAGGGCAGCGGTTCGTCGGGGATGTTCTCGGCCAGCCAGGTGCGGACCTCGTCGCGGAACGCGACCTGCCCGGAGGTGAAGCGCAGGTCCATGGTGCCGCCTCAGGCGCCGCAGAGCCGGTCGAGGGCTTCGCCGGCCTCGGCCATGATCCTGCCGACCAGTTCGGCGGCCGAGGGCAGTTCGTCGATCGAGCCGACGCCCTGGCCGGTCGGCAGGATGCCGACCTCGGTGCGGCCCTCGACCATGGTGGCCCGGGTGAGCATCGGGGCGTTGGCGGCCAGCGCAACCTGTCCCCAGGTCAGGTCCTGGGCCCTTTTCATCCGGAGGCCCTCGGCGAGGAGCGCCCGCAGCGGGGTACCGGTGAGCCGTCGGAAGCGCAGGGCGTTGGTGGCTGCACGGGGGAAGCGGGTGAGCCGGGCAGCCTCGAGTCGGCGGATCATGTCGGTGGCGATAACCCGCTGCGGAGCGCCGTCGATGGCCGTGGTGACCACGGTGCCGGTGACCGGGGTGGCGAGGTACCGGGCCTTGACGACATCCGGAACGGTGCTCTCGGTCGTGAGCAGGAAGCGGGTGCCCATGGCGATGCCATCGGCACCCCAGGCCAGTGCAGCGGCGAGGCCCCGTCCGTCGACGAACCCGCCGGCGGCGATGACCGGCAGGTCGACGGCGTCGAGCACCTGGGGGATGAGCAGCGAGGTCGGGACGACGCCGGTGTGGCCACCGCCCTCGGTGCCCTGGGCGATGACGGCGTCGACACCCCATTCGGCGACCTTCTCGGCGTGGCGGCATGCCCCGATGGTGGGGATGACCACGACGCCGGCCTCCTTGAGCCGGGCGACGGTGGCCTGGCCGGGGGCCTGGGCGAACGACGCCACCTTCACCTCGGCGGTGATGAGGTGCTCGACCCGGCGTTCGACGTCGTCGGCGTCGGTGCGCATGTTCACGCCGAAGGGGGCGTCGGTGCCGGCCCGCACCTCGTCGATGTCGGCCACCATCTCATCGAAGGTCAGGGTGGCGGCGGCGAGGATGCCGAGGCCGCCGGCGTTGGCCGTGGCAATGGCGAGCCGGGGTCCGGCCACCCATCCCATACCGGTCTGCACGATCGGATACCGCACCCCGACCAGGTCGCAGAACCGCGTGTGTAGCCGGGGGTCGCCCATGGGGCTCAGCGGAACTCGGCCTTGCGGAGGCCGTGGGGGTCGATGACCTCGCGGATGAGGCGCAGTTCCTCATCGGTCGGCTGGCGGGACTCGGCAACCTCGTCGGGCACGACCAGTTCGAAGCCGGTGGCATCGACCACCTCATCGACCGTGACACCCGGGTGCACCGACACCAACTGCATGCGCTGTTCGTCGTTGGCGAAGTCGAACACGCCGAGGTTCGAAACCACCCGGCGGATCACGTGGTTGTCCCGGATGAACCGGGAGAGTCCGGCCACCCGGTCGTAGCCGGGTCCCGACACCACGTCGACGGTCGGCACGAAGGACCGGGTCGAGTGGTTGGGTACCCAGTACGAGGTGGCGTGGTTGACGAGGTTCCCGGGGGCACCCCGGAGGCCCAGCAGCTGTGCCCTGGGCTGTCGCCAGTCGCCGATGGCGGCCAGGTTCTGGTTGCCGTGGGCGTCGATCTGGCTGGCGCCCATCACGACGTGGCGGCGGCCGGACCAGACGATGTCGAACACGTCCCGGTAGGGCATCCAGGCCTCGACCAGGCGGGGGGCCTCGTCATCGCCGACGGGGAGGATGTTGGCGGCCAGCACCGAGACGGCGTCGGTCATGACCATGTCGGGCTCGAAGGTGGCCCGGGCCAGACGTCCGCCGATGATCGGCGTGGTGCCGATCGGGTTGCAGAGGATCTCGCCGTCGCCCCTGAAGGCCTCCGCCATGGCCACGGCGCAGACCTCGTCGATCGTCGCCGGGTCGCTCACGGACTGCTCCCCTCGCGTGCGTCGACCGCCGCCAGGTAGGCCTCGTGGCCGGGGGCGTCGACGTAGCGCTCCCGGAACGCCGCCCAGGCCTCGGGGTCCTTCGCCGTGGCTGCGTACTCGCGCTGGAAGGCCTCGTCCCGGCCGTAGTCGGGCGGGCACTCGGTGAAGTGGGCGCCACGGGGCGCCTCGACGACCCCGTCCACGAACAGCCGCGGGATCTTGAGCGTGTGGAAGGTGCCCTCGTCGAGGAGCTGCCCGGTGGGCACGACCTTCTCGCAACTCATGAAGGTGCGCTTCGCCGCCTTGGCGAAGAGGTCGTCGAAGTAGAGGTCGGGGCCGAGGAACTGTCCGTTGCCGCCGGCGTCGGCACGGTTCATGTGGACCAGTGACACGTCGATGTCGAAGGCGGGGATGGCGACGAGTTCCTCATGGTGGCCGTCGGCATCAGGGTACGGCGAGGCCACGGTGCGCAGGTCGGGGTTCATGGTCAGCATGTCGCTGCCGAGCCCGGCCCTGGTCGGGTAGAAGGGCACCCGGTGGGCGGCGGCCAGCAGCCCCAGGTAGAAGGCTCCCTCGTCGAACTCGGCGAAATCGACGGCAGCGGTCTGGCGGGCCACCCGGAAGTGCGGCTCGAGGGGTATCGAGTCGAGCGACACGAAGCCGTAGACGACCTTGCGGGCCTTGCCGGTGGCGCAGAGCAGGCCGATGTCGGGGCCGCCGTAGGCGACGATGGTGAGGTCGGTGAGGTCGCTGCGGGCGATCGCCCGCACCAGCGACATGGGCTTGCGGCGAGAACCCCAGCCACCGATGCCGATGGTCATGCCGCTCTCGAGTTCGGCAACCACCTCGTCCTCGGTCATCCGCTTGTCGGGCACGGGCCGATGGTAGGCGAGGTGAGCCCCCGGCGACGATCCTGACGGACTGTCAGAAAGTGAAACCTGTCACCGCCAACGGGCGGGAACGGCCCCGGACCGGGGCCGGGGGCTAGCGTGCCCGTCGTGGACTCCCCCGTCGACCCCGCATCCGCCCTCGACTTCAGCGGGCAGACCGTGCTCGTCACCGGCGGCACCCGCGGGCTGGGCCGGGTCATCTGCCGAACTTTCCTCGATGCCGGCGCCGACGTGGTCACCTGCGCCCGAAGCGCCCCCGACGAGCCCGTCACGTCGTCCGATGGCACATGTTCGGCCACCTTCTTCGCCGCCGACGTCCGGGACCCCGACCAGGTCGGGGCCGTTGTCACAGCCACCGTCGAACAGACCGGGCGCCTCGACGTGCTGGTCAACAACGCCGGCGGCGCCCCGCCCGCCGAATCCTCGACGGCCTCGCCCAACTTCAACGCCAAGGTCATCGCCCTCAACCTGACCAGCGCACTCACGTTCAGCCAGGCCGCCCACCGGGCCATGGCCGACTCGGGCGGGGTGATCCTCAACATCTCATCCGTGAGCGGCACCCGCACCAACCCCGGCGGCGCCGCCTACGGGGCCGCCAAGGCGGGCCTCGCCAACCTGGGTCGCACCCTCGCCCACGAGTGGGGTCCGGCCATCCGGGTGGTCACCGTCACCGTCGGGATGATCGTCACCGACGAGGCCACCGCCTTCTACGGCGACGGCGGACGCCGGGAGGCCATCGGCGACCTGCTCGCCGCCGGCCGCATGGGCGAACCAGAGGACGTGGCCGACATGTGCCTGGTGCTGGCCTCGCCGCTTGCCCGCTGGGTCACCGGCACCGAAGTCGAGGTGCACGGCGGCGACGAGCGCCCCGGCTACATCGACGCGATCAGGTCGGACTGACCGGTTCCGTGACCCCGATCCACTGCTGGCGCTCCCCAAAGGTGGAGGTCCGCGACGGTGCCCTGGCCGGCAGGGGCGTGTTCGCCACCGAACCCATCGCCGCCGGCGAGGTCGTCGCCGTCAAGGTCGGACACATCGTCGACCGGGAGGAGGTCGTGCGCCTGACCGCCGAGATCGGTGACCAGGCCCTCCAGATCGACGACGACATCTACCTCAGCCCCCGGACCGCAGACGAGGTCGTCCAGACGGCGATCCTCATCAACCACTCATGCGATGCCAACGTGGGCTTCCGGGGCCAGGTCATCTACGTGGCGATGCGGGACATCGCCGTCGACGAGGAACTCTGCCACGACTACGCCATGGACCGCACCGACGAATACCGGTTGGAGTGCCGCTGCGGCACCGATGTGTGCAGGGGCGTGGTGACGGGCGAGGACTGGCGTCTCCCAGCGGTACAGGCCCGCTACGAGGGCTTCTTCCTCGAGTACGTGAATGCCAAGATCGAGGGGCTCGGGGACTAGCGCCCCGGATCCTCGCCCATCTCGGCGAGGGCGTCGCGTACGGCGCCGCGCAGCCTTCTGGCGATGTCGGGCGAAAGGTGCCCGATGAGGCCCTGGCCGGGCTTCCCGACCTCCTCGACGGTGAGGATCACACGGGGCCGGGCGTCCGCGTAGTCGTCGCTGATGGCGACAGCCCACGAGATCGGTGTGAGCTCGTCGTCCTCGAAGTCGGGCGGGTAGTCGTCGGGGTGGAACGGGTAGTCATCGACGGAGCGGCGCATGCCGACAGTCTGGCAGGACGTCCTGATCCCTAAATATGACTAATCCGATCATATTTCTGTTGATTCGGGGACCCGGCGTCTGTAGGTTGAATGTCAATCCTGACCGATCTGATCGGAATTGCCCCACACCATGCCCACCGCGACCCCGACCCCCGTACAACTGCGCCGCCCGGCCGCCCTTTCCGCGGCCGAGGTCGACGCGCTGAACGAGCGGTTCGAGGCGGCACACCCGGCCGAGGTCATCCGCTGGGCCACCGACGCCTTCGGCGACGGACTCTGCCTCACCACCTCGTTCTCCGACACCCTGCTCGTCGACCTGGCCGTGGCCGTCGACCCGGACATCGAGGTGGTGTTCCTCGACACCGGCCTCCACTTCGCCGAGACCCTCGACACCCTGCGGCGGGCGATGGTCCGCTACGGACTCCACCTCCGGGTCGAACGGCCTGACGGCGATGCCCCCGACCTCTTCGAACTCGGCACGGACGCCTGCTGCGCCTCCCGCAAGGTGGCCCCACTGGATCGGGCGCTGGCCGACAAGCGGGCCTGGCTCGCCGGCATGCGCCGCGACGACCACGCCGGGCGGGCATACACGCCCATCGTGCAGGTCGACCGCCGGGGCCTGGTCAAGGTCAACCCCCTCGCCGCCTGGCCGGCCGCAGAGGCCGACGCCTACGCCGCCGAACACGACATCGTCCTGAACCCGCTCCTGGCAGAGGGTTACGAATCCGTCGGGTGCTGGCCGTGCACCGAGCGCCCGACCGATGACGCCGACGCACGCAGCGGCCGCTGGGCGGACAGCACCAGGACCGAATGCGGAATCCACCTGTGAGCAGCCACCCCTACCCCGTAAACCTGGACCTCTCCGGGCGCAACGTGCTCGTGGTCGGGGCCGGAGCCGTGGCCGCACGCAAGGTGCAGGGCCTGGTGGCCGCCGGCGCCCGGGTCACCGTCGTCGCCCCCGAGGCCGTACCCGAACTGGTCGAGGCCGCCGAGAACGGTGCCGTCCGCTGGCACCAGCGCACCTACCGCCGGGGCGAGGTGGCGTCGTACCGCCTGGCCGTGGCCGCCACCGGCGACCCCGACGTGAACGGTCAGGTCCACTGGGACGCCGAGGCTGCCGGAGTCTGGCTGAACGCAGCCGACGACCCCGACCGCTGCTCCTTCACGTTGCCCGCCGTCATACGCCGCGACGACCTCCAGGTCGCCGTCTCCACCAACGGTCGCTCACCGGCCGTGGCCGCCTGGCTGCGCCGCTCCCTCGAGGAGTCGATCGGACCCGAGCACGCCTCGCTCCTCGCCCTTGTCGCCGAAGTTCGTGAGGACCTACGGGTCGAACGCTCCACCACCGAAACCTCCGACTGGGAGGCCGCCCTCGATGGGGACCTGCTCGACCTGATCCGGAGCGGCGACGTCGAAGGTGCACGCCTCCGACTCCGCCGGGCCCTCGGACTCCCCGGGGCCCCCACCCTCGAAGAGGTTGCGTCATGACGGTGTACCTCGTCGGTGCAGGCCCGGGTGATCCCGACCTTCTCACGCTTCGCGCCGCCCGCCTGCTGGCCGAGGCCGACGTCGTGGTCCACGACAGACTGGTCGACCCCCGGGTACTCGACCTGATCTCCCCGTGGGCAGAGGTGGTCGACGTCGGCAAGCACCCCGGCGGCCCGGCCGACGCCCAGGGCCGCATCCACCGACTGCTCGTCGGTGCCGCCGGCCGGTACGCCACCGTCGTGCGCCTCAAGGGCGGCGACCCGTTCGTATTCGGCCGCGGTGGCGAAGAGGCCGCAGACCTGCTCAGGCAGGGAATCGACGTCGAGGTCGTCCCCGGCATCACGTCGGCCATCGCCGGTCCCGCCGCCGCCGGCATCCCCGTCACCATGCGGGGCCACGCCAGCGGATTCACCGTCATCACCGGCCATCAGGACCCCACCAGCGCACGCAGCATCGACTGGGAGGCCGCTGCACGCCTCGGCACCACGCTCATCGTGTTGATGGGCGCCTCGCGGGCGGGCCTCATCGCCGAACGACTCCTGCTCGGCGGCCTCGACGCCGACACCCCTGTCGCCGTGGTCGAGTCGGCCACCACGCCCGACCAGCGGGTCGCCCACACCGTCCTCGCCGACCTCCCGGAGACGCCTGTCCATGCACCGGCAATCCTCGTCATCGGCTCGGTCGCCGGCCTCGATGTCACGAACGCAGCACTCGATGACCTCGTCGCCACCACAGCCGGCGAACACGGAGGTTCGTCATGGCTCAGGTGACCAGCCCGCTCGAGACCGCCCCCATCGATCCGGAGATCGCCGCCGACATCGACAAGTTCGATGAACAACTCGCCGGCTACTTCGCCGGGCGCGTCCCCGAGGACGTGTTCCGGGTCTTCCGGCTCAACAACGGCATCTACGGCCAACGCCAGGGCGGCACCAACCAGATGGTGCGCGTCAAGGTCCCCTACGGCGCCATGACCGCCGACCAACTCGACCTGCTGGCCGACGTCATCGTCGACCACAGCCGCGGCTGGGGCCACATCACCACCCGTCAGAACATCCAGTTCCACTTCGTGGAACTTGCCGTGGTCCCCCGGGTCATGCGCCGACTCGCCTCCGTGGGCCTCACCACCCGGGAGGCCTGCGGCGACACCGTCCGCAACGTGCAGGGCTGCCACCTGGCCGGCGCCTGCCCCTACGAGGTGCTCGACATAAGCGCCTGGTCCGAGGCCGCCTACCGGCACTTCGTCCGAAACCCGATCAGCCAGCGCCTCCCCCGCAAGTTCAAGATCAACTTCTCGGGCTGCGACACCGACTGTGGGCAGGCCATGTTCAACGACGTCGGCGTGATCGCCGCCTCGCGCACCCATCCCGACAACAGCGTGGAACAGGGATTTCGGGTCTACATCGCCGGCGGCCTCGGCACGACACCGTTTCCAGCCCTTGCGCTCGAAGAGTTCACGTCCCGCGAGGACCTGCTCCCCACGATCGAGTCCGTCCTGCGGATCTTCGACCAGACGGGCAACCGCGACAACAAGCTGCGGGCCCGCCTCAAGTGGGTCGTCGACCAGCTCGGCATCGACGAGGTCCGCCGCCGGGTGATGGCCACACGGAAGTTCCTGCCCGCCTCGGCGACCTGGCCGGGAGGCATCCCCGACGTCGTCACCGAGTGGGGCGACGACCCGGCAGGCGTCGCCGCCGACGCCACCCCGACCCTGGTCGGCCAGGGCGTGCCCGTGTCACTCGGGGCCAGGACCCCGTTCGACCGGTGGGCCGAGGCCAACGTCGTGCGCGGTGCCGCCAACGGCACCGTGTCCGCCTACGCCTGCTGCGAGCTGGGCGACGTCACCGCCGACCAGTTCCGGGCCCTGGCCGCCATCGTGCGCGAGTTCGACACCGACGCGCGGGTCACCAACCGGCAGAACTTCGTGCTCCGCGACCTCACCGAAGACCAGCTGCCCGCCCTGTTCCAACGGCTCGTCGACGCCGGCATGGCGACGCCCGGCGCCGAACTGCTGCGCGACGTCGTGGCCTGCCCGGGCGCCGACACCTGCAACCTGGCGGTCACCCAGAGCCGCGGCCTGGCGAAGGCGATCGGCGAGGCGCTCGATGCCGAGGGCCTGGCCGAGGTCGGCGGCGTGCGCATCAACATCTCGGGCTGCACCAACAGTTGCGGCCAGCACCACACGTCCGACATCGGGTTCTTCGGCGCCGAACGGCGCGCCCACGGCCAGTCGGCCCCCGGCTACCAGATGCTGCTGGGCGGCTACGTCGGCCAGGAGCAGGTCCACTTCGGGCATAAGGCGTTGCGCCTCCCCGCCCGCAACGCCCCGCAGGCAGCCGTGCAGGTCGTCCGACGGTTCGTCGACGAGCGTCAGGCAGGCGAGAAGTTCCCGACCTGGCTGGAGCGCTCGGGTGGCGCCGGGGAGGTGGCGATCGGCCTCAAGGTGCTCGACCAGTTCCCGCTGCCCGACGAGGCCCCCGACTACTACGTCGACTTCGACGAGACCGGTCCCTACTCGGCCGAGGTCGGCGACTCGGAGTGCGCCACCTGATTCCCGGCTGATCCCCGGCTGGTTCGCCACTCGACCTGCCCACTCGGGCAGGATCAGGGCGTGGCCATCGAGTTCCGCACCGAGGACGCTCCCCCGTACGGGGCCATCGAGCAGGTGTCGCCGCTCGTGCGCCGGGTGGTGGCCCACAACCCGTCGAGGTTCACCTACCACGGCACGGGCACCTTCCTCGTCGGACCACCCGAGGGTGGTCGTGTGGCGGTCATCGACGCCGGGCCGGACGACGACGACCACATCGCCGCGGTGCTGGCGGCTGTACGGGGCCAGGAGGTGACCCACCTGCTGGTCACCCACACCCATCCCGACCACTCACCCGCCACAGCCGCCCTCCAGACGGCGACCGGTGCAGCGACGTTCGGCTTCGGTCCCCACCCGGAGGCCGCCATCCGGGCGCACGAGGAGCGCAAGCGCCGGGCGGTCGAGGCCGGCGAGGAGCCCGAGTCCGACGACGGGGAGGGCGGAGGCGACCTGGCCTTCGTGCCGGACCACCCCGTCGCCGACGGCGACCTGCTCGAGGGCGACGGGTTCTCGTTCGGGTGCCTCCACACGCCGGGCCACATCTCGAACCACGTGTGCTTCTCGTTCGCCGAAGAGCGGACGCTGTTCAGCGGTGACCACGTGATGGGCTGGTCGACCTCGGTGATCTCCGCCCCCGACGGTGACCTCAACGACTACCTGGACAACCTCCGCCGCCTGATCGGACGCAACGAGGTCTGCTACCGCCCCACCCACGGACCGGCGATCACCGACCCGGACCCGTACGTCGAGGCACTGGTCGCCCACCGGGCGTCACGTGAGCGCCAGATCGTGGCGGCACTGGCCGACGGTCCCCGCACCATCGCCTCCCTGGTCGCCGAGCTCTACGCACACGTGCACGAGGACCTGCACAAGGCCGCAGGAGCTTCGGTGTACGCCCACCTGCTGGCCCTGCAGCGGGCCGACCGGGCCATCGTCGAGGGCGAGTCCGGGCCGAAGTCGGAGTGGGGGCTGCGGTAGCACCCGGTTACGGGTGGCGGCTCGAGACCGAGACGACCTCGCCGGTCATGTAGGACGACAGGTCGCTGGCGAGGAACACCATGACGTTGGCGACCTCCCACGGCTCGGCGGCACGCCCGAAGGCCTCGCCGGCGACGAGGTCGGCCAGGAGTTCCTCGCTGCTGGTCTTCGCCAGGTGCGGGTGCATGGCGATGCTGGGCGCCACACAGTTCACCCGGACCCCGTACTCGGCGGCCTCGACCGCCGCCGATCGGGTGAGCGCCATGACGCCGGCCTTGGCGGCCGCGTAGTGGGCCTGGCCGGCCTGCGCCCGCCAGCCCAGCACGGAGGCGTTGTTGACGATGGCTCCGCTACCACGTCCGGTCATGTGGCGCAGGGCGGTTCTGGTGCAGCGCATGGTGCCGGTGAGGGTGATGTCGAGCACCCGGTGCCACTCCTCGTCCGCCATGTCGACGAGGAGTGTCTCGCCGCCCAGGCCGGCGTTGTTGACCAGCACGTCGATGTGGCCATGGGCGTCGATGGCAGCGGCGAAGAGTCCCTGGACGTCGTCTTCTACGGTGACGTCGCAGCGGACCGCCAGCGGGCGTTCGCCGGCGAGTTCGGCCAGGGAGTCGGCCGCCTCGCCCAGGCGACGCTCGTGGACGTCGGAGACAACCACGACGGCGCCCTCTTCGACGCAGCGCTTCGCAGCGGCGAAGCCGATGCCCGCTCCGGCGGCGGCCGTGACGACAACGACCCGGCCATCGAGCAGGTTGCGACCCGGCGGGTACTCCGGAGCGGTCACGGGGCGGCAGCCTCTTCCGCCGCCTTCTTCTCCGCCATCTCCTTCATACGTCGCTCGAGGTCTGCGAACATCGGCATCTCCTCCTGGCCTACCGAGACCGGAAGTCTCTCAGCAATCTCGTCCACGGTGAAGACACCATCGGTGTTGGCGACCATCTCGCGGACCTCGACGGGCTGGTTCCAGACGGCGATACGGCTCCCCGTGCAGGTGTAGGTCTGGGCGGTGATGTCCCGTGCTGCGTCGGAGAGCAGGTAGACGGCCAGCGGTGCGATGTCCTCGGGGGCGCCGGCCTCGATCTCGAACGGCACGTTCTCGGCCATGCGGGTCATGGCGGTGGGGGCGATGCAGTTGGCGTTGATGCCGTACCGGCGCAGGGCGAAGGCGGCGCTGCGGGTCAGCGAGACGACGCCGCCCTTGGCCGCCGAATAGTTGGGCTGTGCCGTCGAGGCGACGAAGGCGCCCGAGGTGAAGCCGACCAGGCTGCCGCCGGTCTCCTGCTTGCGCATGACCGCCGAGGCGGCCCTGTAGAGGGTGAAGTGGCCCTTGAGGTGCACGGCCACGACGTCGTCGAACTCTTCTTCGCTCATGTTGAACAGCATCCGCTCGCGCACGATGCCGGCCACGCACACGACGCCGTCGATGCTGCCCCAGTTGTCGACGGCGGTGTCGACGACCTGCTGGCCGACCTCCATCTTCGAGACGTCGCCGGCGACGGCGATCGCCGTGCCTCCGGCCGCCTCGATCTCGACGACGACGGCGTCGGCGACCTCGCTCGAGGGGTCGAGGCCGTCCAGGGAGACGCCGTAGTCGGCGACGACGACGTTGGCGCCCTCGGCGGCACAGGCGAGGGCGATCCCGCGACCGATGCCGTTGCCTGCGCCGGTGACGGCGATGTTCTTTCCTGCGAGGTGTTCGTTCACGTGAACTCCTGGTTCCTGACGGTGCGTCAGGTCACCCTACCGTCGACGCCACCGCACACGAAGGCTGCACCCGGCTGAGCGTAGGGTCATCACGTGGCACTCCCCGATCCGCCCCCACCAGGCCCCGACGCCATCCGACTCGACGGCCGGGTGGCCGTCGTCACCGGCGGCGGCGCCGGCATAGGCCGCGGTGTGGCCGAGGTGCTTGCCGCCTTCGGCGCCAGCGTCGCCGTCTGGGAACGCGACGCCGATACAGCCGACGTCGGCGCCGAGGTGGGCGGACTCGGCCTCACGGTCGACGTGCGCGAGGCAGACCAGGTCGAAAGGGCCCTCGAGGAGACGACCACCGGTCTCGGAACACCGACGATCCTCGTCAACAACGCCGGTGGCACCTTCCGGCAGCCCTTCCTCGAATCCACCCAGAATGGTCGGGACGCCATCCACCGGGCGAACCTCGGACAGGTTCTGCTCTGCACACAGTTCGTGGCCCGGGCGATGGTCGATGCCCGGCTGGGCGGAAGCATCGTCAACCTCACGTCCATCGAAGGAGACCGGGCCGCACCCGGCTACGCCGCCTATGCCGCCTCCAAGGCCGGCATCGCCAACTTCACGAAGAGCGCCGCCGTCGAACTGGCGCCCCACGGCATCCGGGTCAACGCCGTCGCCCCCGACATCACCGCCACCGAAGGCATCCTCGAACGTGCGGGGGCGGACGCCCACCGGCGCTGGGCCGACCTGGTCCCACTGGGCCGCGCCGGCACCGTCGCCGAGATCGGTGCCGCCATCGCCTTCCTGGTGTCGGACATGGCCGCCTACATCACCGGCGAGACCCTCCACGTCGACGGTGGCACCGCGGCCGCCGGGGGCTGGTACCGGCACCCCGGCACAGGCGACCAGGTACTCGGACCACGCTGAACCACCCGTCACCGCCTCAGCGGGCGGTGACCAGCCCCCCGTCGACAATCAGGCACTGGCCGGTCATGAAGCTCGATGCGTCGGACACCATGTACAGGACGGCGCCGACCATCTCGTCGGGCGAGGCCAGGCGGCCCATGAACGTGGCCCTCGCCATGCCTGCCACCCCCGCCTCACCGGTGTTGCGGACCATGTCCGTGTCGACCGGCCCGGGGGCCAGGGCGTTGACGCGGATGCCCCGACCGGCCAGCTCCGCCGCCATCGACCTCGTGAAGCTGAGTAGGGCCGACTTGCCGGCTGCGTAGAGGGACCTACCCGGGCTGGGGAGGAAGGCACCCGCCGAGACCACGTTCACGACAGCAGAGTGTTCGGAGACCTCGAGGTGCGCCAGACAGGCCTGGACCAGGAGCACCGGCCCCCGGACGTTCACGGCGAACGACTTGTCGAACCCGGCCAGGGTGATCCCGCCCAGCGGTTCCGCCAGGGCATTGGCTGCGTTGTTGACGACGATGTCAACGCCGCCGAAGGCCTCGACGGTGGCAGCGACCAGGCGCTCGGCGTCCTCGGGCTCGCCGAGGTGCGCCGGAACCGCCAACGCCTCGCCACCGGCGCCACGGATGGCGGCGGCCACCTCCTCACAGGCATCGGCCTTGCGACTGGCGACCACCACCCGGGCGCCCTGGGCGGCAAGGCCCTCGGACACGGCACGGCCGATCCCCCGGCTGCCACCGGTCACGATGGCGACCCGACCGGTCAGGTCGTGCAGGGCGGCGATCTCCGCTCGGTTCACGTGCGCGCTCTCAGACAGGGTGGCCCGGTGCGGGATCAGGCCTCGCCCTCGCCCCGCTGTCCGACGAAGTAGCCCACACCGAAGTCGGGCGTCGAGAACGTGACCTCGCAACCGTCCGGGAAGTAGAAGAGGTCTCCCTTCGTGCCGGCGACCGTCTCGCCGGTGCAGTCGGTGATGTGCAGTTCACCGTCGATGACGAGCTTGATCTCGTGGTACGTGTAGGTGTAGGTCATCGATTCGCCGGCCTCGAGGCGGAAGATCCCCGCCGTGATTGCCTTGTCGGGGTCCTCCGACACGGCGAAGTCCTCGAGGAAGGCGTTGGCGTCGAACTCGTCCATGGCGGGAAGTTCCCGACCGAGGATCTTTCCCTTGTGCTGCATCGCGGGCATTGCGGTTCTCCCCTGTCGCTGCGTGGCGCCCGTCGGAGCGGGACACTGATGCGGATCACGGTCAACCTACAGCCGGACTCACCGCCGAATGCGACGCACCCCTAGCCTCCGCATGTGCCCACCGACCGGAAGATCCTCGTTACCGGCCTGACCGGCCAGATCGGCCATCCCGTGGCCCGGATCCTGGCGCAGGACAACGAGGTGTGGGGGGCCGCACGCTTCTCCGCCCAGGACAGCCGGGAGCGGGCCGAGTCGATCGGGGTCAGGACGGTCGCGGTCGACCTCGAGACCGGCGACTACACCGGACTCCCCGACGACTTCACCCACGTTGTGCACTTCGCCGCCTGGATGGGGCCCCGTCCCGACCACGAGCGGGCGCTGAGGGCCAACGCCGAGGCGACCGGGCTGCTGATGCAGCACTGCCGGTCGGCCGAGGCGTTCCTCATGGCATCCACCAACTCGGTGTACCGACCCAACGCCGACCCCTGCCACCGCTACATGGAGGACGATCCGCTCGGCGATCCGACCTCGCCGTTCAGCCCCACCTACTCGATGTCGAAGAACGCCCAGGAGGCCGTGGCCCGCACCATGTCCCGGGCACTCGGGCTGCGTACCACGATCGCCCGCATCAACGCCAGCTACGGCCCCAACGGCGGCCTGCCCGCCTACCACGGCGACTGGGTGGCCGCCGGCCAGACGGTCCACCTGCGGGCACCCGGCCCCAACCCCTACAGTCCGATCCACGAGGACGACCTGGGCGCCCAGGTGGCGCCACTGCTCGACGCCGCCTCGACGCCTGCCACGATCGTGAACTGGTGTGGCGACGACGTGGTGACCGCCGAGGAGTGGTGTGCCCTGTTCGGCGAATGCCTCGGCGTCGAGCCGGAACTCGTCTACGACGAGGTGCCCGGCAGCCAGCCCGGAAGCGCTGCCGACCCGACACGGCGCCTCGAACTCACCGGTCCGTGCACGGTGCCGTGGCGCGACGGCATGGCGGCGATGCTCGAAGCGCGCAGCGCCGGCGCCGCACCGGCCCGCAACTAGGTTCGCCGACCATGGAGGCACACGAACTCGAGGCCCTGGCCGACCGACTCGCCATCGAGGACCTCCTCACCCGCTACGCCAGCGCCGTCGACCGCCGCGACTGGGGCCTGTACCGCAGCGTCTTCACCGACGACGCCCACATCGACTACACGTCGGCCGGCGGCATCGCCGGGTCCCTGGAGGAGGTCGTGGCGTTCCTCGAGGCCACGATGCCGATGTTCGAGATGACCCAACACCTGGTCGCCAACGTCGAAGTGCGGATCGACGGCGACACGGCGACCGTGTCGGCCATGTTCAACAACCCGATGAGGCTGCCGGACGGCGACGCCTGGTTCACCGGCGGCTGGTACCACCACGACCTCGTTCGCACAGGCGACGGCTGGCGCAGCCGGAACCTGCGCGAAGAGACCGCCTGGTTCGACCGGGCGCCGTTCTGAAACGCCCACGCTCCCTCCCGGCTACGTTCCCCGCCATGCCCGGACCCCTAGACGGCATCCGCATCGTCGACTTCTCCGTTGCCCTGACCGGGCCGCTGGCCGCCGGCATGCTCGTCGACCAGGGTGCCGACTGCATCAAGGTGGAGCAGTCCCCGAACGGCGACCTGGTGCGCTGGCTCGGCACGTCCCTCGAAGGCATCTCCTCGATGTTCCAGATCGCCAACAGGGGCAAGCGCTCGGCCGCGATCGACCTCCAGCAGGCCGAGGGGCGGGCCATCGCACTCGACCTCGTCGCCGACGCCGACGTGGTCGTCCAGAACTTCCGTCCGGGGGTGGCCGAGCGCCTCGGGATCGCCTACGCAGACGTTGCCGCCGTCGTACCCGACGTCGTCTACGCCGACATCACGGGCTTCGGGCCGACCGGTCCAGCCAGTAGCCGGCGCGTCTACGACACAGCCATCCAGGCCGCCTCCGGCCTGGTCGCCAGCCAGACGGGGGTCAACGACGACCGGCCGAGGCTGCTCAAGCAGTTGATCGCCGACAAGGTCACCGCCTACACGGCCTGCCAGGCGATCACCGCAGCCCTGCTCGCCCGCGAGCGGGGGCAGGGCGGGCAGCACCTCGAACTCTCGATGCTGGACGCCTGCATCGCATTCCTGTTCGTGGATGCCGCCGACCATGAGATCGTGCTGGACGGCGACCACTCGGGGCCCCAGTGCGTCGCTGCCAACAACACGCCCCTCGAACTGGCCGACGGGTTCGCCACCATCGCCGTGCCGGGAGACCTGGAGTTCCACGGTATGGCGGCCGCCTTCGGCGTGGACACCTCCGACCCCGACCTGGCCACGCTCCACGACCGCTTGCGCCATCCGGAGAAGGCGCGTGCGATCCACAGGGCGGTCAGGGAGGCCTCCCCTTCCATGACCATCGCCGAGGCGGAGGCCTCCCTCGACACCCTGGGTGTGCCGTTCGGCATCGTGCGAGCCGTGGACGAGGTCGCCGACGATCCCCAGGTGCTGGCCAACGAACTGTTCGAGGAACACGACCACCCCGCTGCGGGTCGAATCCGCCAGCACCGTCCCCCGACACGGTTCCACGGCACGCCCGCCGAGCTCCGGGAACGGTCGGCACCGACCCTCGGCCAGCACACAGAAGAGGTCGTGGCCGAGACCGGACGCGGTGACCGGCTCGCCGAGCTCCGTTCGGCAGGGGTGGTCGGATGAGCGACGGGACCCGGGAGGAGCGACGCTACGACGCCTGGGTACGCCAGCACGCCGAGGCCGGAACCACGGAGCTGATCCCGGCGGCAACGGTGCTGGTCCTCCGGGACGGCGCCGACGGCCTCGAGGTCCTGATGCTGCGCAAGAACTCGAAGATCGCCTTCGGGGGCATGTGGGTGTTCCCGGGGGGCCGCATCGACGACGAGGACAACGTCCCGGGCGACGACGGCGAGCCCGATGAGTTGGCGACAGCGGGCCGGGCGGCCGTCCGCGAGGCGGCCGAGGAGGCCCGTATCGCCGTCGACCCCGAAGCCCTCGTCTGGTTCTCGCACTGGGTGCCCCCGCCCATCACGCCAAAGCGATTCTCGACGTTCTTCTTCGCCACCCGGGCGGCCCCGGGCCCGGACGGGGTCGTGGAGATCGACGACGGCGAGATCGTGGACCATGCCTGGATGACCCCTGCCGGGGCGATGGCCCGAAGGGATGCCGGCGAGATCGAGTTGGCGCCGCCCACCTGGGTGAGCCTGAACCTGCTGTCGACATGGACCACGGTCGGAACTGCGCTCGAGGCGCTGGCCGACCTGGGTCCCGAGTTCTACGAGACGCACATCGGCCGATCCGACGACGGCGCCGTGGCGATGTGGTCGGGCGACGCCGGCTACGAGACCGGCGACCCGTCGCAGGACGGCCCCCGCCACCGGCTCACCATGAGCGACGGCGGCTACGTCTACGAGCGCACCGGTTGCTGAGCCGCACGGCCCTACCATCTCCCGGGTGAGCACCGACACCCTTTCCGGCCTGACCGCAGCCGAGGTCGCCCAGCGGGTCGCCGACGGGCGGGTCAACGACGTGCCCGATGCCCCGGTCCGCACCACCCGGCAGATCCTGCGGGCCAACGTGCTGACCCCGGTCAACGCCATCATGGGCACGCTGCTGGTGCTGATCCTGGTGGCCGGCCACCCGAGTGACGCCCTCTTCGCCGGGGTCATCGTCTCGAACAGCGTGATCGGGGTGGTCCAGGAACTACGTGCCCGTCGCACGCTGGCAGCCCTGGCGGTGCTCTCGGCGCCGAAGGCCCGGGTGGTCCGCGACGGCTCCACCACGGAGGTCGGCGTTTCGGAGGTCGTGGCCGACGACCTGCTCGAACTCTCCCCGGGCGATCAGGTCGTGGTCGACGGTGAGGTCGTCGCCGCCCACGGCCTGGCCTTGGACGAGTCGCTGCTGACCGGCGAGGCGGACGCCGTCGACAAGGAGGTCGGCGACGACGTGTTGTCCGGCAGCTTCGTGTCGTCGGGCTCCGGCCACATGCGGGCGACCCGGATCGGCGCCGATGCCTACGCAGCGTCCCTGGCGGACGAGGCCCGTCGCTTCACCCTCGCCAACAGCGACCTCCGGAACGGCGTGAACCGCATCCTGCGATGGCTCACCGTCATCATCCCGCCGGCCTCGCTGCTGCTGCTCGCCCGCCTGCTCGTCGAGGAGGACCTCTGGCAGGAGGCGCTGCGCGGAACGGTCGCCGCTGCGGTGGCGATGGTCCCCGACGGCCTGGTGCTGCTGACCAGCCTGTCGTTCATCGTCGGCGTGGTCGCCCTGGCCCGACGGCAGGCGCTGGCCAAGGAACTGGCCTCGGTCGAACTGCTGGCCAGGGTCGACGTCCTGTGCCTGGACAAGACCGGGACCATCACCACCGGCGAGATCTCGTTCGCCGGACTCGAGCCGCTTGGCGGTTCATCCGAACAGGACGCCGCCTCGGCACTGGGCGCCCTGGCCGCCGCCGATCCCAGTCCCAATCCGACGTTGGCCGCGATCGCCGCCGCCCACGGGGACCCGGGCTGGCAGGTCGACGACGCACTCCCCTTCTCGTCGGCCCGCAAGTGGGCATCCGCCACCTTCGAGGGGCATGGCCTCCACCACCTCGGCGCCCCCGACATCCTCCTACCCGACGACGACGAGGTCCGTGCCCGCGTCGCCGCCCACGCCGGGGAGGGCCGGAGGGTCCTGGCACTCACCCGCAGCGACGCCGGCGGCCCCGGCGAGCCCGAGTCGCTCCCCGCCGAGCGGCAGCCGGTCGCCCTGGTGCTGCTCGAGGACACCGTCAAGCCGGACGCCCCCGAGATCCTCGGCTACCTCGTCGCGCAGGGCCTCGAACTCAAGGTCATCTCGGGCGACCATCCTGCGACCGTGGCGGCCGTGGCCAGGCGGGCCGGCGTGCCCGATGCAGAAACAGGAATCGATGCCCGCACGCTCCCGGGCGACCCGAACGAGTTGGCCGACATGGTCGACGGACACGCCGTGTTCGGCCGCGTCACCCCACACCAGAAGCGGGCCATGGTCGAGGCACTGCAGTCGCGGGGCCATACCGTCGCCATGACCGGTGATGGCGTCAACGACGTGCTGGCCCTCAAGGACGCCGACATGGGGATCGCCATGGGGTCCGGCAGCGAGGCCACCCGGGCCGTCGCCCAACTCGTGCTCCTCGACGACCGGTTCGGCACCCTCCCCCGGGTGCTCGACGAGGGACGTCGCGTCATCAACAACATCGAGCGGGTCGCCAACCTGTTCATCACCAAGGCCGCCTACGCCATCCTGCTCACCGCCCTCATCGGCCTGCTCGGGGCTCCCTTCCCGTTCCTTCCCAAGCAGCTCACCCTGATCGGCACGTTCTCGATCGGGGTACCGGGTTTCTTCCTCGCCCTCGCCCCCGACACCTCGCTGGTCAGGAAGGGGTTCCTGCCGCGGGTCCTGCGCTTCTCGTTGCCGACCGGGGTTGCTGCCGCCATCGCCACCTTCGTCTGCTACGAGTCCGTCCGCGCCGGCGAGGCCACCCTTGCCGAGGCCCGGACGACCGCCACGATGACCCTGTTGGCGCTCGGCCTCGTCATCCTCCTGTCGATCGCCCGACCGCTCCGGCCGTGGAAGCTGGGCCTGGCGCTGGCCATGGGATGCTCCTACGTGCTCGTCATGGTGCTGGAGGTAGGCCGCGACTTCTTCGAACTGGACGCTCCCCCCACCGCCGCCTGGGTGATCGCCGCTACCTGTGTGGCGGTCGGGGGCGTTGCCATCGCCATGGCCCCACGGCTGGCCAACTACCTTTTCGGCTAGCGTTCCGCCCGGCGAACGGCCACGAAGGGGCGCACATGCCGGAAACCGACCAGGGACTCTTCGCCACCGCGCTGGCGCAGTTCGAGCGTGGGGCCGAGTTGGTGGGCATGTCCGCCGACCTGCGGGCGATCATCTCGCAACCCAAGAACGAGATCATCGTCAACTTCCCCGTCCGCATGACCGACGGGAGCTTCCGGGTCTTCCGCGGCTACCGCATCCAGCACAGCAACCTGTTGGGCCCCTACAAGGGGGGCGTCCGGTTCCACCCGGCGGTCGACCTCGACGAGGTCAAGGCACTGGCCTCCTGGATGACCTGGAAGTCGGCCCTCTGCGAAATCCCGTTCGGTGGGGCCAAGGGTGGCATCTCCTTCAGCCCCCGCGACCACGACGAGGACGAGCTGGAACGCATCGTCCGCCGGTTCACCCACAGCCTCGGCGCCAACATCGGTCCCGACCACGACATCCCGGCCCCGGACCTCGGCTCGAACGCCCAGTCGATGGTCTGGATGATGGACACCTATGCCAACTCGACCGGCGCCACCGAGCGCCAGAACGTGAAACGGGTCGTCACCGGAAAGACGCTCGAGACCGGCGGCAGCCCCGGCCGGGACAAGGCCACCGGTCAGGGCGTGGTCTTCTGCCTGCAGCACTGGGCCGACGAGGTCGGGTTCGACCTCTCGAGTGCCACGGTCGCGATCCAGGGCTGGGGCAACGTCGGGAGCGCCACCGGCCGCATTCTGCAGGTCCACGGGGCGACGGTGACCGCCGTTGCCGACCATCAGGGCGCCGTCGCCGACGAGGACGGGATCGACGCCTTCGAGCTCACCGACTGGGTGCGCGAGCGGGGCACCGTGAAGGGCTTTCCAAGGGCCGGCTGGATCGACGACGACGACTTCTGGTCGTCCGACGTCGACATCTTCGTTCCGGCAGCGATCGAGAACCAGGTCCGCGCCGACAACGCCCCGATGATCCGTGCAAAGGTCATCGTCGAGGCTGCCAACGGGCCGACGACCCTCGAGGCCGAGCGCCTTCTCCAGGACCGGGGCGTCGAGATCCTCCCCGACATCCTCGTGAACGCCGGAGGCGTCATCGTGTCGTACTTCGAGTGGGTGCAGAACCGCTCGGCTCAGCGCTGGTCGCTCGACGACGTCGACTACAGGTTGAGGGACGTGCTCTGGAGGGCATGCGACGCCGTCGCCGAGGCGCGCAAGGACTACGAGGTCGAATCCCGCCGGGATGCCGCCTACGCCGTGGCCCTCAGCCGCCTCCAGGTCGTGTACCAGCAGCGCGGCATCTTCCCCTGATCCGATCCCGGGAGGTCGCCCGGGCGTTGCTACGGTCGACCCCATGGGCACCCGGACGCTTGTGTGTGGCGCCGGAGACCTGTACGACGAACTGGTCGCCCGGCTTCGTGCACGCGGCCACCTCGTCGAGACCCTGGGTCTTTCGTCGCTGGCCGCCCGGACCACTGCCGAAACGGCCGTGGACACCGCCGCCGCCGCACTGGGGGCCGTGGACCTCCTGGTCCACGTGCTGGAGTCCCCGGGGCAGCCGATCCCCCTGGTCGACCTCTCGACCGACGACTGGGTGGCCGTCTGCGAGGATCCGATGGTGGGCGCCCTCCACCTGCTCCAGGCCTGTCGCCCGCACCTCGGCCCCGGCAGTCGGGTCGTCCATGTGGTGCCCACCTCCGCCATGGGAGGCGCACCGGGGTTCGCCGCCACGGCGACGGCGGCCGAGGGCATCCGGGCCCTGAACAAGAGCGCTGCCCGCCAGTGGGGCACCGATGGGATCACGACCGCCGTGGTCGCCGCAGCCCCCGAACTGCTCATCGGTCCGGCGGCGAGCTCGTCGGGTGGTGCCCTCTACGGCCCGGCACTCGGACGCACCGGCGGGGCGGAGGACCTGGCCGGGATCATCGACGCCCTGGCCTCACCCGATGCCGCCTTCACGAGCGGGTCGACGATCGTTGCCGATGGCGGCACCTGGATGGCGCCGTGAGCAAGGACCTCGATGCGGGACTGCTCGGGGGCCGGGTGGCGCTGATCACGGGCGGCGCCGCCGGCATCGGCCTCGGAATCGCCACGGCGATGGCGAGGGAGGGTGCCGCGGTGGTGCTCGCCGCCCGCCGGATCGAGAACGGCGAGCCGGCCGCCGAGGCGCTCCGGGACGCCGGGCACCGGGCGCTCTGCGTGCGCTGCGACGTCACCAGCCGGATCGACCTGGAATCCGCCGTGGCCGCCACGATCGACGGGTTCGGCCACCTGGACTGCTTCGTCCACAACGCCGTCGGTGGCAGCGTCGCACCGGGCCCGATCGAAGGGATGGACGACGGCTGGCCAGGCCTGCTCGCCACGACGGTGAGGGCCTCGTTCGACGCCGCCCAGGTGGCGCACCCACACCTCGCCGCCGCCGGGGGCTCGTTTCTCCTACTGACCTCGGCGGCGGGCATGGAGGGCAGCGCCAGCCTGCCCGCCTACGCCATGGTCAAGGCGTCACAGCGGGCGCTTGCGAAGAGCCTCTCCCGGGAGTGGGGGCCGGCAGGGATCCGCGTGAACTGCATTGCCCCCGTCGCCCGTACACCGGCCATGGATCGCGCCTACAGGGCCAACCCGGACCTCGAGGAGCGACTGCTGGAACGGACGCCGCTTCGACGGATCGGTGACCCGACCGATGACATCGGACCGGTGGCGGTGTTCCTCACCAGCGACCTGGCCCGGTTCGTGACCGGCCAGACGATCGTGGCAGACGGTGGGGGGTTCCTGGGGCTCTGAGCCCGGGTGGAACCTCAGTTCGCCCGGGCGAGTGCGGCGGCGGCCCGTTGGGCGGCCACCTGACGACGACCGATGATGGGCGTGGTCGGGGCGAAGCCGGCGGTGGCGCGCTCGGACTCGGATTCGCCACCCCAGTAGCCCAACTCTCGGTTCTGGCGGGCGTAGTCCTTGCATGGACCGGCGACGGGGCAGGCATCGCACAGTTGGTTGGCCTTGGCCTCCCGTCGGACCCGGGCCTCGGGGCGTTCGGCGAAGGGGGCGAAGAACAGGTCGCTCTCTCCATGGCAGGCGGCGGCGTCGACCCAGGTCATCCGGTCGTCCGCCAGCAGGATCGCTGCTGCCACGGTCAGGTCATCGATGCGGGTAGCCAGATCGGTCATCGTGGGATCTCCTCGTCTGTCTCGATGGAGGCGGCCCCTCTGCCGTCCCCCTCATCCACGGCACGCGAACGTACGCCCTTCTGTGACGCCGGTACAGGGATTCGCGATAGTTGTTAGAGAACCTATCTATCTGTTCTAGTGATTGATAGGTCGGTGTCACATGCCTCCCCACGATTACTCCCCGGTAGCAACCACGAACAGTCGGCCCATGGCGGCGCTCGGCCACGACGGAGTGCCATGCTCTCCCCGATGAGCACGCCCGACCCGGCCAGCGACCCGGGCCCCTACTTCGACGACCTCTCGCTGGGACAGTTGCTCGACCCCGCTCCCGCCGTCACGATCGACGAGGGTGAGGCCGCCGTCTACCAGGCCATCTGCGGCGACCCCCTCGCCCTCACCCTGAGCGCACCGCTTGCGGAGGCCGTGACCGGAGCCCCCGGACGCCTGGCCAACCCGGCGCTCGTCATGCACGTCTCGATCGGCCAGAGCACGGTCGCCACCCAACGGGTCATCGCCAACCTCTTCTACCGGGGCGTGGCACTGAGCGAGACCATCCGACTCGGCGAGACCCTGCACACCACGGTCGAGGTCCGAGGGCTGCGCGAGACCACCCGTCGCGACGACCGCCCGCCCCGGGGACTCGCACTGCTAGGCATCCGCACCGTCCGGGTCGACGACGGCGCCCCGGTCGTCGACTACGAGCGCTGCGCCATGCTGAGGTTCCGCGATGAGGCTGGCGAAACCGGCCACGCAGACGACCTCGGCGGCGCAGATCCCGAGGTCGACCTGGCCGCATGGACAGAACGCATACCACCGGGTTGGGACCCCTCGCCGTTGGCCGATGCCGCCGACCGGGACTGGGCCGTCGGCGAAACCCGGGCCGACCTGATGCGCGACACCGTAACGGCCGCCCCCGAGTTGGCCAGGCTCAGCCAGAACCTGGCGCCGGTGCACCGCGACGCCGCCGCCAACGAGGGCGGCCGACGACTCGTCTACGGCGGCCACACCATCGGACTGGCCCAGGCCTCCCTGGTGCGCCGCATGCCCGGCACCGCCACGGTGCTTGGCTGGCAGTCCTGCGACCACCCCGGACCCGTGTTCGAGGACGACGTGCTGTCGTGTCGCCACACGCTGCTCGACGAACAGGCGGTCGCCGGAGGTCGCCTGCGGGCCGTCCGCACCGAGGTGTCAGCCGAACGGGACGGTGAAGACGTCGGCCCGGTCCTCGACTGGCGGCTCGTGACGTGGGGCGCCTGACCCGCTAGGTCGCGACGACTCCGCGGTCGACCAGTGAGCCGATCTCGGTGGCACCGAGGCCGAGGTCGTCGGCGAGCACCTGCTCGGTGTGCTCGCCCAGTCGTGGCGCCGTTGCCGCACCCCGTCCCTCGACCCCGGCGAACGCCAGCGGCGAACCGCACACCAGGTGGCGGCCCACGCCGGGCTGGTCGAGGTCGGCGAACAGCGGGTTGACCGTCGAGCACCTCTGGTCCTCGTCGACCATTTCGATGAAGGTCCGGTAGGGACCCCAGCACACGCCCTCGGCATCGAGACCGGAGGCGACCTCAGCGAGCGTGCGTGCGGCGAACCATGGCCCGAACAGGCCGCCGAGCCGGTCGCGGGCGAGGTAGCGCTCTCCCTCGTCGACGAAGTCGACGCCCAACTCGTCGGCCAACGCCTCCACGGCATCGGTCGTGCCCGTGGCCGACTGGAGGCCCCGCCACTGCTTCGGACTGATCGCCACGACCATGACCCGGCGGCCGTCCCCGGTCGGGAAGTCTGAGCCGTAGGCGCCGTAGAGGTCGTTGCCGATGGCCTCCCGCTGCGTACCGAGCAACTGGGCCTCGGCCAGGGAGCCGAGCATGGAGACCGTCGCCAGCGCCACATCGGACAGGGCAAGGGTCACGAGGTCGCCGACTCCCTCGAGGATCCGTCGCCGGTCGGCGGCGAGGAGGCCCACGGCGGCCATCTGCCCGCACACCAGGTCCCATGCCGGCACCACGTTGTTGACGGGCCGGGGGTCGTCGGCATGTCCCGTGACCGACGGGTAGCCCACGGCGCAGTTCACCGTGTAGTCGACAGCGGTGGTGCCGTCGTGGTTGCCGGTGATGGCGACCATCACCAGGCCGTCTCCGCGCTGACGCAGCGATTCGTACGACAGCCATCCGACGGCCGGGAAGTTGGTGAGGAAGTTGCCGGCCCGTCCGACCAGCTCGGCGACCAGGTCCTGTGCCTCGGGGTCCCCGAGGTCGACCGCCAGCGAGCGCTTGCCCTTGTTGAGTCCGTTCCAGTAGAGGCTGGCGCCGTCGGGGGTGAGCGGCCAGCGCCGGTGGTCGATACCGCCGCCGATGCGGTCGAAGCGGATGACATCGGCCCCCAGTTGGGCCAGCGTCATGCCACCCGACGGTGCGGCGACGAAGGCGGAGCCCTCGACGACCGTCAGGCCCTCGAGCGGAAGCGACACGCTCTCTAACTCAGCGTGGCTATGTCGGCCAGCAGGTCGGCGGCGTGCTCGTCGAGCGTCGTCGAGGCGTTGAGGTCGTAGGCCCTGGCGATGGTGCCGTCGGGGCCGATCAGGTAGGAGATGCGCAGCGGGAAGGCTGCGAGTCCCCCGTCTTCCGGCCGTAGCACCTCGTAGGCCTCGCCCATCGTCCGGTCCGGGTCGGCCAGCAGGGCGTACGGGAACTGCTCGCTCTCGGCGAAGGCCTTCTGCTCCTCGACGGTGTCGAAGCTGGCGCCGACGATCACGGCGTTGGCGCCGGTGAACTCGGGGGCTCGATCACGGAGCCCCCCTCCTTCGATCGTTCAACCGGGGGTACTGGCCTTGGGGTACCACCACAGGGCCACCCACTTGCCGGCCAGGTCGTCGAGGGTGACGGTGTTGCCGTCCTGGTCGGGCACCGAGAATGCCGGCGCCGCGGTTCCTGCTTCGAGCATCGTGGTCCTTTCAGGTCCGGAGGTCGATCGATGACGACCCTAGTTGGCGGCCGCGAGGATGGCCCGATCAGCCGTCGATGGCCTCGACCATCACCGAGTCGACGGACACGGCGGGTTCGTCCACATCCGGTTCGTCATCGTCGCCTTCGAACACCTCGTCGAGTACCGACATGGCCTCTTCGAAGGCGTCGAAGACCGCGTTGTCGCCCGCGCCGCAGGCGAGGAAGAAGCCGTCGATCGCATACTCGGCCTCGCCGGGATCCTCGAACCCGTACTCCGACCCCAGGGTTTCGAGGGATGCCAGTTCGGGCAGGGCGGAGAGGAAGTCGTCCTTGCCGTCGAAGGCGTCGGCCACCCCGGCGGCCGCCGCGGACAGGTAGGCGGCGTTCGGCTGGAGTACGTCAGGGAGTTCGCCGACCAGCCAGGCCGCGTAGTCGCCGCCGGCACGCATGGTGTCGGCAAGGTCGGTGGGCGTGGCCGGTCGCCGGTCCATGTCAGCGAGCGCCGTGGCCACCCGGGCTTCGTTCTCGGCGCAGAGGCCCTCTGAGGCGGTCGGACCGTCGTAGGCGTCGGGCACGGGAACCTCCTCGAGGATCCCGACCTCGCCGTACCCGGGCTCGAGGTGGGCGCAGGCGACATAGGCGGCGTCGTTGCGGTCCTGGAACTCCTCGGTCCACTCCTCGTTCCACCATCCGGGGCCACCCATCTCGGCGTCCATGCACTCCTCGTGGGCGGCCCAGGCCTCGGTCGAGGCGATCTGCTCCTCGATCCACCTCTTCTCGTCGTCGGGAGCCAGTTCGACGCACGACTTCATGCCCTCGAGGTACGCCGACTGGGACCATTCGTCGTCGGAGTTGACGTGGCCCCCCATGCACTCCTCGTACGGGAGCATCGCCTCCATTTCGACCAGCCACTCCTCTATCTCGGCGCGCTGGTCCTCGGGTGCGAGCGACACGCACTCGCTCATGCCCCGGACGTAGGCGGCCTGCGACCACTCCTCGTCGTCGAAGCCGATGTGGCCCTCCATGCACTCCTCGTACGGGAGCATCTCCTCCATCGACTCGAGGTCACGCAGCATTTCGGCCTGAGCGTCCTCGGGCAACAGCGGCAGGCAGTCGCGCATGGCCTTGGTGTACGCCACCGACGACCACGAGTCCCGCGGCACCGCATCCTCGAGGCATTCCTCGTAGGGGCCCCACTCCTCGTCGTAGCCGCCCCGGTCGTCATCGTCCCAGTCGCCGTCACCCGCACAGGCCCCGAAGGCGAAGCCGCCGCCGTCCGAGACGGCGTCGGCGGGGTCACCGCAGCCGGAGGCCAACTTCTCGTCGTCGGAACCCGGATTGGAGTAGTCCCAGAGCACGTCGCAACTCCACGGGTCGCCGGACGTGCAGTCCCCGGCCAACACGGCCGGGTCGATCTCGGGCATGGCGGACTCGGTGCGCAACGCACCGGCACTCGTGCTCGACGAGTAGTCGTCGTTCGGTTCCATCGCCCGGTCCATCCCGCCCTCGGCCATGTCGTCGCTGCCCACCAACTCCATGGGGGCACCGAGGATCTCGCCCGCCGCCACGGGTGCGAGGAGGACGTCCTCGATGCCGAGGCCGACGTCGTCGAAGGCGCCCGAGAGTGCTGCGTCGAGCACCACGGCCATGTACTCGACCACGGTCTCGACCGGGCTGAGGTACCACGAGCCGTCGATCCTGCGCGTCACGACGAACAGGCCGTCGACGCCCAGGCCCGGTATGGCGTCCTCGAGGCAACCGTCGTGCAGGCCCGTCGACCGGTCGGGGCCACCTTCGCCCTGCAGGTCGGCCAGGTAGTCGAACGTCGCACAGGTACCCCGGATCGTCAGCGTGGCGTCGGCGGACGCAGAACCCGCACCCTCGGGAAGGGTCAACGACCCGACCAGGTGCAGTACGACATCCGATACCACGACCTTGGTGCGTTCTTCGTCGAGCACCTCCTCGGTGGTGCCGATCTCGAGCGTGATGTCGAGTGCCGGCTCCATCTCGGCGACGAGGTCCTCGACCATGTCGGCCATCTCGTCGGTGTCCATCTCCATCCCGGCGGGCACCGACTCGTTGACCTCGTCGAACAGGCCCTGGAACATGGGGAGGTGGTCGAGGAACACGGACATCTCGTCGGGTGCGACCGGGATCACCCCCTGGAGGGGATCCGCCAGGTCGATCGAGGGCACGAGCACCCCGGTCCGTATCTGGCCCAGCGCGGCATCGACCTCGGTATCGAAGTCGAAGCCGTTGACCTGGTCGATCACCACCTGGAGCACCCCGGAGGCGCTGTCGGTGCCCGTCGGCAGGCCGACCGTGGAGCCCTCGTAGTCGACCGGAGGCAGGTCGAGGAGCGTCCTCACGTATTCGAAGGAGGTGTAGAGAGGACTCACGAACCAGCGGCCCCGCTCGTGGACGACCATCACGAAGAGTTCTGATGGAAGCCTGACGTCGAGGAGGTCGCCCGACTCGTAGGCGGCCGCCTCCTCGGCCAGCATCTCGTTGATCTCACCGAGCGTGATCGACTCGTCGACGGCCTCGGCCCCCTCCCGGAGGTTGGCGTCCATGGCCGACGGATCGACCGTGATACCGAGGCCACCGTCGACGAGGTACACCTTGTGGACCCGTTCGTGGAGTGCGTCGACCCGGATGTCGAGGTCGGCGACCTGGAGGTCGATTCCTGCAAGGGGGTCGCTGCCGGCCAACGCCCCCTCCTTCTGCGCCAACTCGATCACCCGCGTGTAGAGGTCGATGGCATGGCCGACCTCGGACGGCGGAAGCATGGCCGCTGCACCCACCACGTCCTCGGCGGCCAGCGCCACGGCGAGGCCGTTGACGGCCTCCTCGGCAGAAGCCGCACCGATCACCGAGCCCTCTGAGGCGGAGCGCAGGCTCAGGATGACGGCGACGACGACGGCCGCCGCCACCAGTGCCCCCAGAAGTGTCCAGCGCCTCGAACCCGAGGCCCGGCTCGCTTCACCTACGTGGTCGGGTACCGCCGTCGTGTCCATGCGGCGAGGCTACCGCCGACCGTGGTCGAGATCCCGGCCATCCCGGCCAACCAGAGCCCCGTCCCGATGTGCGTGGCGTCGGCGACCCTCGCCGCCACTGCGACCACTACGGCGACCAGCATGACGACCCCACCGAGCAGGCCGTGGGACGGTCGCGCCCGCGGCGGTCCGGGCCAGGTCAGGAGCAGCACCGAGGCCGCTCCTACCAGTGGAACCAGGTACCAGGCGATCCCCACCCACCCGGGTGGCCCGCCGCCCAGGTCGTCGCCCACGACCACCCAGAGTTCGGCCATCCGGAACCCGGTGACCGACGAGCCGACGACCTCGACCCAGGTGGCCCAGCCACTCAGGATCGTGCCGACGGCCCCGAGCGCCACCAGGCCGACGGACAGGCGACCCGCAGCAGCAGGACCGGTGCCGGTCATGCCAGCCAGGAGACCGCCTGGACCTCGCTGTAGGCCTCGAGGCCCCAGACGCCGCGGTCGCGACCTATGCCCGACATCTTGAAGCCGCCGAACGGGGCCTCGTTATGGGGCTGGATGCTGTTGAGCGCCACGTTTCCGGACTGTAGGCGCCTGGCGATGCTGTGGGCACGTGCGGTATCACCGGCATAGACGTAACTGAACAGCCCGTAGTCGGAGTCGTTGGCGATCGACACTGCCTCGTCGTCGTCATCGTGTGGGAGCACCACGACGACCGGACCGAAGGCCTCCTCGCGCACGCAGTGCATGTCGGGGGTGCAGTCGGCCATAAGGGTCGGTGCCACGTAGTAGCCGGGCAGGTCGGGGCGCTCGCCGCCGGCGACCAGCGTGGCCCCGGCGTCGACGCCGCCACGGATGAACGCCTCGACGCTGTCTCGCTGGCGTTCGCTGATGAGCGGACCGACCAGGGTGTCGTCGTCGAGCGGGTCGCCCACCTTGAGCATCCCGGACACGGCCTCGAGGGTCGACACGAGCTGGTCGTAGAGGCTGCGGTGGCAGATGACCCTGGTGGGCGCCGTGCAGATCTGACCGCTGTGGAAGCCCCACACGCTGGCGATGGCCTGCACGGCGGCGTTCACGTCGGCGTCGTCGGTCATGACGAGGGCACCCTTGCCGCCGAGTTCCATGAGCACCCGGGTCATGGTGGCGGCGCCATTGGCGTAGATGGCCGCACCGATGGCCGACGAGCCCGTGAAGCTGACCATGTTGACGCCCGGCGAGGCGACCAGGGTCGACGGTACATCCGGGCCCGAAGAGGTCAGGACGTTGACCACACCGGGCGGGAAGCCGGCCTCGGTGATGGCCCGGCCGAGGCGCAGGATGCCGAGCGGGTCCTGGGGCGCCGGCTTGATGATGCAGGTGTTGCCCATCGCCAGCGCCGGGGCGATCTTGCCGGCCATGTTCACGAGCGGGAAGTTGTAGGGGGTGATGCAGACGACCACGCCGACCGGCTGGCGGTGGACGACGGCCCCGACGAGGCCGGCCGGACCGAGTGCGGAGGCTCCGGCGGGCATGGGTTTCTCGGCGACGTCGAGATCCCGGGGTCTCGAGTAGTAGCGGAACCGGTCCACGAAGGTGCCACCCAGTTGCAGGGTCTGTGCGATCTTCATGGTGGCGCCGGTCTCGGCCTGCACGAGGGTCGCCCAGTCGGGCGAACGTTCGGCCAGGATGTCGGCCAGGCGGCCGAGGAGGGCGCACCGCTCGGCCATGGGCGTGTCGCGCCATCCGGGGAGCGCCCGGCTGGCGGCGACGATGGCGGCCTCGGCATCGGCGACGGTGGCCTCGGGGGCGTGGCCGATGATGGCGGTGGTGCTGGGATCGACGATCTCGTAGGTGGCGGAGGTGGCAACCTCGTCGCCTCCGATGAGGAGGTTCCACTGCTCCTGGGGGTCGATCTCCATCGTCGCTCCTGGTCGGTGTGCCCCGGCCGGGGGGCCTGACTGTTCGTCAGATCGTAGGAGCCAGCCGACCGCTGCCCCAACGCCGCCGCCCCAACGCCGCCACCCCGTTCGACCCCATGCCCCGTTGGTCGGTACCGTGGTCATCGTTCAGTCCGCGTCTGATTGGGGAAGGCCGAATGCTCGACACGGTGATTCGCGGCGGCTGGATCGTCGACGGCACCGGCGACGATCGCCGGCGTGCCGACCTCGGCATCGTCGACGGTCGGATCGTGGCGCTCGGAGAGGTTGACGACGAGGCCGCCCACACGATCGATGCCGACGGCCGCGTCGTGGCCCCGGGGTTCATCGACGTCCACACCCACCTCGACGCCCAGCCCTTCTGGGACAGCACCCTCAGCCCCTCACCCCTGCACGGAGTGACCTCGGTGGTCGGGGGCAACTGCGGCTTCTCCATCGCTCCCCTGTCCGACGACCCTGCCGACGGTGCGTACCTGATGCGGATGCTGGCCCGTGTCGAGGGCATGCCGATCGAATCGCTCCAGGAGGGCGTTCCCTGGAACTGGCGCACCACCGCCGAGTACCTCGACGCGATAGAGCCCCACCTGGCCATCAACGCCGGCTACAAGGTCGGACACTCGGCCCTGCGACGGGTGGTGATGCACGAGGAGTGCACCGGACGCGAGGCCACACCCGACGAGTTGGCCGCCATGTGCGACCTGCTGCGGGACGGGCTGGCGGCAGGGGCACTCGGCTTCTCGTCATCCTGGTCACGCACCCACAACGACGGCGACGGCCACATGGTCCCCAGCCGCTACGCACACCGCGACGAACTCATCGAACTCTGCCGGGTGGTCGGCGAGTTCCCCGGCACGGGCATCGAGTTCCTGCCCATGGCCGGCCGGCACGAGGACTGGGCCGTCGAGTTGATGACCGACATGTCGCTGGCCGCCGGCGGTCGCCAACTCAACTGGAACGTCCTCACGGTCAGCGCCGCAAGCCTCGACGATGCCCGCCACCGGATGCGGTCCGGTCCCTACGCCGCCGAGCGCGGCGCCAGGGTCGTCGCCCTCACGGTGCCCGTCACCTTCGGGCTGCGCATGTCGTTCGCCAGCGGCTTCATCCTCGACGCCCTCCCCGGCTGGGAGGAGGCGATGCTGCTCCCGAGGGAGGCCAAGAAGCGCCTGCTCTCCGACCCCGACCAGCGGCGCCGCCTGGGGCAGCAGGCGCAACAGGACAGTCCCTTCCGGGGGCTCGCCAGGTGGGAGACCCAGGTCATCTTCGACACGTTCGCCCCCGAAAACGACGGCTACTCGGGCCGCACGGTCGGCGACGTGGCCGCCGAACTCGGCAAGGAGCCCTTCGACGCCCTGGTCGACATCGCCCTGGCAGACGACCTGTTGACCTCGTTCGGCCGGGAGGACCCCTTCCAGTCCCGGGAGGACTGGGAGGCCCGGATCGGCGTCTGGCGGGACGAGCACGTGGTGGTCGGTGCATCCGACGCCGGCGCCCACCTCGACATGTTCGGCACCTTCAACTTCACCACCCGCCTCATCGGGGGAGCCGTCCGGGAACACGGCCTGATCGACCTCGAGGAGGCGGTGCACCTGCTGACCGCAAGGCAGGCCGACCTCTACGGACTGGTCGACCGGGGCCGGATCGCCGAGGGTGCCCACGCCGACCTGGTGGTCTTCGACGAGCACAGCATCGGATCCGACCCGCTCAGCCTGCGGGCCGACCTCCCCGGCGGTGCCGCCCGCCTGTACGCCGGTTCGTCCGGCATCGACGAGGTGCTGTGCGCCGGCGTTCCCGTAGTGAGCGGCGGTGACTTCACCGAGGCCCGCCCGGGCCGCGTGCTGCGAAGCGGCACGGACACCCGCTGAGCCCCGTGGACCAGGGAGGGGAACCGATCGTGACAGGGAACCGTTCCTTCTTCCTCGAAGAGGCCCTCGACGCCTACGTGCAGGCCCACTCACCGCCCGTCGACGACGTGCAACGGTCGCTGATCGAGGCGACCGCCTCGCTCGGCCCGATCGCCCGGATGCAGGTGGCGCCCGACCAGGCTGCCTTCCTCGCCCTGCTGGTCGCCGCCGTACGCCCGATGTTCGCCGTCGAGGTGGGCACCTTCACCGGCTTCTCCTCGCTCGCCATCGCCCGAGCGCTCCCCGATGGCGGCCGCCTACTGTGCTGCGACGTCTCGGCCGAGTGGACCGACATCGCCCGCGAACACTGGTCCAGGGCCGGTGTCGACGACCGCGTCGACCTCGTGGTCGCCCCCGCCCTCGACACGCTGCGGGCGCTGCCCACCGACCGGGAGGTCGACTTCGCCTTCCTCGACGCCGACAAGGCGGGCTACCTCGCCTACTACGAGGAGATGGTGCCCCGCCTGTCCCCGCACGGCCTCATCGCCGTCGACAACGTGTTGTGGTCCGGCAGGGTGCTCGACGCCGGGGCCGACGACGCCGACACCGTGGCACTGAAGGAGTTCAACGACCACGTCATGTCCGACGACCGGGTCACCTCGGTGCTGCTCTCCGTGGGCGACGGCATCAACCTCATCCGACGGGCCTGAGGCATGTGCCACACGGACCCGACTCGGCCCCGCAGGCCGGGCACTGGATAGGCTCCGAACCTACCGGCCGGTAACCCACCGGACCGCGGATCAACCAGGAGCCCCCACCATGGCCGAAGCCGTCATCGTCGCCACCGCCCGCACTCCGATCGGACGGGCCGCCAAGGGCAGCCTCGTCGAGGCCCGCCCCGACGACATGTCCGCCTTCATCATCGACGACGTCCTGGGCAAGGTCCCGGAACTCCCCCGCGACCAGGTCGAAGACGTCATCTGGGGGACCGGGCAGCCCGGTGGCGAACAGGGCTACAACGTGGCCCGCGTCGCTGCACTTCTGGCAGGACTCGACGCTCCCGGCGTCACCGTCAACCGCTACTGCTCCTCGTCGCTCCAGACCATCCGCATGGCTGCCCACGCCATCAGGGCCGGCGAGGGCGACGCCTTCGTGACCGGCGGCGTCGAGTGCGTCAGCCGCTACCAGTTCGGCGCCGCCGACAACGGTCCCCACAACGCCGAGTTCGCCGACGCCGAGGCCCGCACCGCCGGCCGCACCGGCGAGGACACCGACGGGTGGACACCACCGGAGGGCCTACCCGACATCTACATCGCCATGGGCCAGACCGCAGAGAACGTCGCCCAGCACATGGGAGTCTCCCGCCAGGCCCAGGACGAATGGGGTGTGCGCTCCCAGAACCGGGCCGAAGCCGCCCGGGACCGCGGCTTCTTCGAGCGCGAGATCACCCCCTACACCCTCCCCGACGGCACCGTCGTCAGCCAGGACGACGGCATACGCGCCGGCACCACCTACGAGAAGGTCTCACAGCTCAACCCGGTGTTCCGCCCCAACGGCACGGTCACGGCCGGCAACGCCTGCCCGCTCAACGACGGTGCCGCCGCCGTGGTCGTCATGAGCGACACCCGGGCCGCCGAGCTCGGACTCACCCCTCTGGCCCGAGTCGTCGCTTCCGGCGTCTCGGCCCTCGACCCCGAGATCATGGGCCTCGGCCCGATCGGCGCCATCGAACAGGCCCTCGGCCGGGCCGGCATGACCGCCGACGACATCGACCTGTTCGAGATCAACGAGGCCTTCGCCGCTCAGGTGCTGCCCTCAGCCGACGCCGTCGGCATCGACCTCGACAAGCTCAACGTCAACGGCGGCGCCATCGCCCTGGGCCACCCCTTCGGCATGACCGGCGCCCGCATCATGACCACGCTGCTCAACGGCCTCGAGGACTCCGACAAGGAGTTCGGAGTGGAGTCCATGTGCGTGGGTGGCGGACAGGGCATGGCGATGGTGGTCCAGCGACTCAACTGAGCCCCGGTTCTCCCCCGGGCGTCCGAGTGGGGCGTCGGACCCGGTGCGCTACCCCTGGCCGCCAGAGGCTTCCTGGACGGAGACCTTGCCGGCGCTGATCCACGGCATCATGGCCCGCAGTTCCTCGCCGACCTTCTCGATGCGGTGCTCCCTGCCCTCGGCCTCGAGGCGGTAGAAGTTCTCGCGGCCCGAACGGGCCTCGGCGACCCACTCCTCGGCGAAGGCGCCTGACTGGATCTCCGAGAGGATCTGACCCATCGTGGAGCGGACGTTGTCGTCGATGACCCGGGGGCCACGCGAAAGGTCGCCGTACTCGGCGGTGTCGGACACCGAGTAGCGCATCCCGCCGATGCCCTGCTCGTACATGAGGTCCACGATGAGCTTCAACTCGTGGAGGCACTCGAAGTAGCAGATCTCCGGTTGGTAGCCGGCGTCGACGAGGATGTCGAAGGCGCTGCGGACCAGTTCGGTCAGGCCTCCGCACAGGACCACCTGCTCGCCGAACAGGTCGGTCTCGCACTCCTCGGTGAACGTGGTCTCGATCACTCCGGCCCGGGCACCGCCGATCCCGTCGGCGTAGGCGAGGGCCAGCGCCTTGGCTCCGCCCGTCGGATCCTGCTCGATGGCGATGAGGCACGGCACGCCGCCGCCCTCGACGAAGGTGCGGCGCACCAGGTGGCCGGGACCCTTCGGGGCGATCATGATCACGTCGACGTCCTCGGGCGGGCTGATGAGGTCGAACCGGATGTTGAACCCGTGTGAGAACGCCACGGCGTCACCGGGGTTCAGGTTCGGGGCGATGTGCTCCTCGTAGATAGCCGCCTGGTCGGTGTCGGGCAGCAGCAGCATCACGACATCGGCCCAGGTGGTGGCGTCGGCGATCGACTTCACGTCGAGGCCGGCCTCGGTGGCCTTGGCGACCGATCTCGAGCTCTCCCGCAGGCCGACGCAGACGTCGATACCCGACTCCTTGAGGTTCAGCGCATGGGCGTGGCCCTGGGAGCCGTAGCCCAGGATCGCCACCTTGCGATCCGCTATCGCCGAGCGGTCCACATCCTGTTCGTAGTACACGTTCGCCATGGGAGGTCCTCCTGTTTTTTCGTTGTGGAAATGGTCGAAGGGGTTCGGGCGCCGGGTCAGGCGTCCTCGTCGAGGACGGGCAGGGCGACGCGGCCCGTGCGCTGCAACTCGACGATGCCGAAGGGTCGCAACAGGTCCTCGAACTCGTCGATCCGCTTCGGCGGACCGACCAGCGACAGCATCATGCGGTCGGCACCCACGGACAGCACCTTGCCGCCGGCCCGGTCGAGCTGCTCGACGAGTTCGTCTCGACGGTCCGGCTCGGCCTCGACGGTCACGATCATGAGCTCCCGCTCGACTGCGCTACCGGGGTGGAGTTCCCGGATCTCGACCACGTTGACGAGCTTGTCGAGTTGCTTGACGACCTGTTCCAGCGGCGCAGATTCGACGTCGACGACGATCGTGAGGCGGCTGAAGCGGTCATCGTCGGTAGGCGCCACGGCCAGGGACTCGATGTTGAAACCGCGGCGTGCGAACAGGCCGGCAACCCGGGCCAGCACACCGGACTTGTTCTCGACCGTGACCACGAGCGTGTGGTACCGGTAGTCGGGTTCGGCGACGTTCATCGGGACAGGTCCGCCTGCGAGGGGGGCACGACGAGGTCCGAGTTGGTGGCGCCGGCGGGCACCATCGGGTACACCTTCTCCTCGGCCATGACCCGGAAGTCGATGACGACCGGGCGGTCGTCGATCTCGTTGGCCTTGGTGATGGCGGCGTCGATCTCGTCGGGGTCGTCGACTCGCATGGCCTCGCATCCCATGGACTGCGCCCACATCTTGTAGTCGGGCACGTCCTTCGACAGGAAGACCTCGGAGTAGCGCTCGTCGTAGAACATCTCCTGCCACTGGCGGACCATGCCCAGGTAGGAGTTGTTGAACAGCGCCACCTTGATCGGGAACCCCTCGACAGTGGCGGTGACGAGTTCCTGGGCGGTCATCTGGAAGCAGCCGTCGCCATCGACGGCCCAGACCGTGCGGTCGGGCATTCCGGCCTTGGCGCCGATGGCGGCCGGGATCGAGTAGCCCATCGTGCCGAGGCCGCCGGAGTTGATCCAGGTGTAGGGGTGGTCGAACCTCCAGTACTGGCTGGCCCACATCTGGTGCTGGCCGACCCCCGATGCGACGATCGTGTCGTCGGGCGAGAGGTCGCGCAGGCGCTCGATGACGTACTGGGGCTTGAGGGCCTGACCGGGCTCCCAGGCCTCGTAGGCCAGCGGGAAGCGCTCCTGCCAGCCGCTTATCCGCGAGTGCCAGGCACCCCGGTCGGCGTCACCTAGCCCGTTTGCCTGCAGGTCTGCGATCAGAGCCTCGACGGCGACGCGGCAGTCGCCCTGGATGGCTACGTCTGCACGGCGGACCTTGCCCAACTCTGCGCTGTCGATGTCGACGTGGACGACCCTGGCATCGGGGGCGAAGCCGTCGAGGCGGCCGGTGACCCGGTCGTCGAAGCGGGCCCCGAGGGCGACGAGCAGGTCGGCCTCCTGCATGGCGGTGACGGCCGTGAAGTTCCCGTGCATGCCGGGCATGCCGAGGCACAGGTCGTGGCTGTCCGGGAAGGCACCCCGGGCCATGAGCGTGGTGACGACGTGGATGCCCGTCAACTCGGCGAGTTGTCGCAGCACCTCGGCGGCACGGGCCTTGAGGATGCCCCCGCCCACGTACAGGACCGGGCGTTCGGCAGACCGGATCATGTCGGCGGCAGCGGCGATGTCGGAGGCGTCGACCCCGGTGTCCGGGTCATAGCCCGGGAGGTCCATCTCTATGTCGTCCGACCACTCCGTCGCCGAAGCGGGGTTGCCGGGGTCGACGATGTCCTTGGGGATGTCGACGAGCACCGGACCGGGTCGGCCCGTGGTGGCGATGTGGAACGCCTCCTTGACGACCCGGGGGATGTCCTGTGCCTCGGTGACGAGGAAGTTGTGCTTGGTGACCGACATGGTGATGCCGGTGGTGTCGCACTCCTGGAAGGCGTCGGTGCCGATGGCGGCAAGGGGCACCTGGCCGGTGATGCACACCAGCGGCACGGAGTCGAGGTGGGCATCGCAGAGGGCGGTGACGACGTTGGTGGCGCCGGGCCCACTGGTGACCATCATGACCCCGGGCCTGCCGGTGGCATGCGCATAGCCGGATGCCATGTGGCCGGCACCCTGCTCGTGGCGGACCAGGACGTGGCGGATGGACGAGTCGATGAGCGGGTCGTAGACCGGCAGGATCGCCCCGCCGGGCAGCCCGAACAGCAGATCGACGCCCTCGTTCTCGAGGGCCCTGATCAGCGCCTGACCGCCGTCCATGGGTGTCGTCGTCATGTGTCCTACTGAAGGTGGTTGGGAGGGGTGGGATAGGTGATCGGCAACCGTGCCGAAAAAGCGAACGACCTCCCGTAGCGGGAGGTCGGGGCACGCGGACGGTGGGTCCGGTGCCTACCGCAGTACCCGTACCTCATGCGCCGTGGTCATGGCTGACAAGTATCGCCGGGTCGTGCACGGGCGACAACCTGCCCGGCCCCTACGCCCTGGTGACGGCGCCCTGGTCGGCACCCTGGGCGAGGGCGGCGTACTTGGCGAGGAAGCCGGAGGTGTAGCGGGGCTCGAAGGGCTTGAGGTTGGCCCGCCGCTCGGCCAGTTCGGCCTCGTCGACCATCAGGTCGATGGTGTGGGCCCGCACGTCGATCACGATCCGGTCGCCTTCGGCGATGAGGGCGATGGGTCCGCCGTCGATGGCCTCAGGGGCGACGTGGCCGACGCAGAAGCCGTGGGTACCGCCTGAGAAGCGGCCGTCGGTGACGAGCGCCGCATCGCCGCCACGGCCGGCGCCCTTCATGGCGCCGGTGATGGCGAGCATCTCGCGCATGCCGGGGCCGCCCTTGGGTCCCTCGTAGCGGATGACGACGATGTCGCCGGCCTCGATGCGGTCGTCGAGCACGGCGGCCATGGCGTCGTCCTCGCCGTCGAACACGCGGGCCCGTCCGTCGAAGTGGTCGACATCGAGACCAGCCACCTTGACCACGGCCCCCTGCGGGGCCAACGATCCGCTCAGCACGGCGATGCCACCGATGTTGTGGATGGGGTCGTCGAAGGCGTGGATGACCTCGCCGTCTGGGGCGGGCGGGTCGAGCAGCGCCAGGTTCTCGGCAACGGTCCGGCCGGTGACGGTGACCTCGTCGCCGTGCAGGAGGCCCTCTTCGAGGAGCATCTGCATCACAACCGGCACACCGCCGATGCGGTCGATGTCGACCATGTGGTAGTTGCCGTGCGGCTTGGTGTCGGCGAGGTGCGGCACCCGGGCGGCCACCCGGTTGAAGTCGTCGAGCTCGAGAGCCACGCCGGCCTCGAAGGCGATCGCCAGCAGGTGCAGCACGGCGTTGGTGGAACCCCCCAGCGCCATGACGACGGCAATGGCGTTTTCGAATGCGGCCATGCTCATGATCTGGCGTGGTCGGATGTCCTCGCGGAGCAACTGCATCACGGCGGTGCCGCTGGCGTAGGCGCTGTCCCCACGGCGGCCGTCGATTGCGGCGGCCGATGCCGAACCCGGCAGCGACATGCCGATCGCCTCCCCCACCGCCGCCATGGTGTTGGCGGTGAACATGCCGGCGCAACTGCCGATGGTGGGGCAGGCGGCACGCTCGATGGCGAGCAGTTCGTCGTCATCGATGCCGCCCACGGCGTGGGCGCCTACGGCCTCGAACACGCTGACCACGTCGAGCTTCTGGTCACCGTGCTCGCCCGGCATGATCGAGCCGCCGTAGACGAACACCGATGGCAGGTCTATTCGGGCGGCGGCCATGAGCATCCCGGGCAGGGACTTGTCGCAGCCGGCGAAGCTGACGAAGGCGTCGAACCGCTCGGCGTGCATGACGGCCTCGACCGAGTCGGCGATGATCTCGCGGCTTACGAGGCTGGCACGCATGCCCTCGTGGCCCATCGAGATGCCGTCGCTGACGGCGATGGTGTTGAACTCCATCGGAAAGCCGCCGGCGGCGGTGACGCCCTCCTTGCAACGCTTTGCGAGGGCGTCGAGCGGCAGGTTGCAGGGTGTGACCTCGTTCCACGACGAGGCAACGCCGACCTGGGCCTTGTCGAAGTCGTCCTCGGTCATACCGACGGCACGCAGCATGGCCCGGGCGGGGGCACGGCTGTCACCGTCGGTGACCTCGTGCGAACGGGGTTTCATGTTGGATGAGGCTGGCGGGTTCGTGGTGTCACTCATGGCCTGCAGGCTAGGGGCGGACAGGGGCCGTGACATCGGCGGGACCTACGATCCCACCGTGCGCCCGGTGGACCGAGAACTGCTGCGACTGGCGGTACCGGCGCTCGGAGCGCTGCTCGCCGAGCCGCTCTACGTGCTGGCCGACACGGCGGTGGTCGGGCACCTGGGAACCTCGGAACTGGGCGGCCTGGCGGTCGCCTCGGCTGCGCTGCTGTTCGGCTACGGGCTGTGTGTGTTCCTCGCCTACGGCACGACGGCGGCGATCGCCCGGCTGACCGGCGCCGGCCAGGACCGCAGGGCCGCCCACCAGGCGGTGCAGGGGCTCTGGCTGGCACTCGCGCTCGGCGTGGTCCTGGCGGTGCTCGGCGCTGTGTTCGCCGGTCCCCTCCTGCGCCTGCTGGGCGCCGGGGGCGAGGTGCTGGCCCAGGCGGACACCTACTTCCGGATCAGCCTGCTGGGAACACCGGCGATGCTGATGATGCTGGCCGGCGTCGGCTACCTGCGGGGTGTCAAGGACACGGTCCGCCCGCTGTGGGTGGCGGCCGGCACGGCCGTCGTGAACCTGGTGCTCGAGGTGGTCCTCATCTACGGGTTCGACCAGGCCATCGGGGCTTCGGCAGCAGCGACGGTCGTGGCCCAGTGGCTGGGCGCCGGTTGCTACCTGGCGTGGATCGGCCGCGGTGTCCGTCGCCTCGACGTGTCGCTGGCACCCGACGTGCAGGTCATCGGGCGCATGCTCGTAGTGAGCGCCGAACTCATGGTCCGCAACCTCTCGACGACCGGCACGCTCCTGGTCGCTACTGCGGCGGCGACCCGGATCGGCGTCGTGGACGTGGCCGCCCACCAGGTGGCGTTCCAGGCCTGGATGGTGCTGGCCCTGTCGATGGATGCCGTGGCGATCGCAGCCCAGGCGATGGTCGGCAGCCTGCTGGGCGCCGACGACCCGGACGGCGCCCGTTCCGTGGGGAGGAGCGTCATCGGCTGGTCGATCGCCATCGGCGCCGTGCTGGGTGCTGTGATCGCCGCCTCGCACGGGGTGCTGGGCCAGGTCTTCTCGGCGGACGAGGCCGTGGTCGCCCTGGCTGGCTTCCTGCTGCTGCACGTGGGGCTCATGGCGCCGCTCTCCGGGGTGGCGTTCGCCCTGGACGGCATCCTCATCGGCGCCGGCGACCAGCGGTTCCTGGCGTGGGCGATGGCCGGCGCTGCAGCGGTGGCGGTACCGGTGATGGTCGCGACCCGGCTCGCGGGCCTCGGAATCGGCCCGCTGTGGGCCGGGATCTGGGCCTTCATGGGCGTCCGGGGGATCAGCCTGTGGGCCCGCTTCCGCAGCGGTCGGTGGCAGGTGGTCGGCGCCGGAACCTGATCCGGCGACGGCGCTATGCGCCCAGCACCACCGAGGGGTCGGGGACGACATGGCGGGCCAGCCACTGGAAGGTCCGCCAGCCGATGGTGCTGCACCCGAGGGTGCCGGCCACCACCTTGGCGGATTCGTCGGAGATGGGTTGCGGGTCGATGGCCTTGACATGGACCTCGGCGACGCGTTCGGCCATGGCGAAAAGCCCGATCGCCTCCCCCGGTGATGCCCCACCGGCCAGGAGCCCGTGGTTGCGCAGAATGCACAGGCGTGTGGCACCCATGGCCCTGGCAATCGCGCGTCCGCCGTCGAGCGTGGTGACCTCGAGGTCCTCGCCCCGGTAGATCGACTGGTCGTAGACGAACACACACGACTCCTGGGAGATCGGCTGGAAGGGCCGCACGTTGGCCGACCACGGCGTCCCGAATGCGGTGTGGGTGTGTGCCGCCGAGACGAGGTCTGGGCGGGCGTCGAGGATCGGCCAGTGGATGTTGTGCGCGGCGTAGTTGATTCCGCCCCCGAAATGCCCTTCGACGACCGAGCCGTCGGGCCCGACCAGCGAGAGGTTGTCGACCGTGGCCGCCCAGAACGGGATGCCGTGGGCGAGCACCCAGAAGTGGTCGGACCGTTCGGGGTCGCGGGCTGAGATGTGGCCGTCGCCGAGTTGGCCCCAGCGCATCGCAGAGAAGATGCGGTAGCCGATGGCCACCTCCCACTTGCGCAACTGGCGCATCTCTACAGGGTCGGCGGGTACCGGTGGGTCGACCTCGTAGCCCATCTCGGGGTAGCGGTCCAGTTCGAGTGCCATGGGCGTACCTCTCCTTCCCCGTTTCTCCTCGTTCAGGCCTCGGCGGAGCGGCTGGCCAGCAGTTCGTTGACGATGCGGCCGTCGGCCTGGCCCCGGGTGGCCTTCATGACCTGGCCGACGAAGAAGCCGGCCTTCTTCTTGCGTTCCTTGTCGTCGCCGCCGACGAAGCCTGCCCAGTCGTCGGGGTGGTCGGCGATGAGCCGGTCGACGAGGGCTTCGAGTTCCGAGGTGTCCATGGCCTCGAAGCCATGGGTGGAGGCGTGCGTGGCAGGGTCACCACCGGAGGCCACGAGGTCGGCGAGCACGCTCTTGGCCTGGGTGGCGGTGAGGTCACCGCCGGTCTCCATCGCCACGAGCGCAGCGAACGGGGCGGCGGTCAACTCGCCGACGCCGTCGGCGAGGTTGTTCGCGATATGGACCAGCACCCGCGCCGCATCGGCCCCTGCGGCGATGGTGTCGACCGCCAGGTCGTCCATGCCCCGTTCGACCGTGAGCGCCGTGTCCGACGGCTCGACGCCGGCGGCGTCGGCCAGGCGCCGGCGACGCTCACGGGGCAGCATCGGCAGGGCGGCACGGACCTCGGCGATCCACTCGTCGGAGGGCTCGACGGGAACGAGGTCGGGTTCGGGGAAGTAGCGGTAGTCGTAGGCCTCTTCCTTGGAGCGGAGCTTGTGGGTGCGTCCGTCGTCCTCGTTCCAGTGGCGGGTCTGCTGTTCGACCTTGTCTCCCGACTCGATGAGGTCGACCTGTCGGCGGGCCTCGTACTCGATGGCCCTCCCCAGGGACCGCAGCGAGTTGATGTTCTTGACCTCGCAGCGGGTGCCGAGCCCGGCGGTGCCCTCCCGGCGCACCGAGACGTTGCAGTCGACCCGCATAGACCCCTCCTCCATCTTCCCGTCTGAGGCGCCGATGGCTACGAGGATGGCCCGCAGTTCGGAGACATACGCCCGTGCGTCCTCGGCGCAGCGCATGTCGGGGGCGCTGACGATCTCGATGAGCGGCACGCCCGCCCGGTTGTAGTCGATGAGCGAGTGGCCGGCCTCGTGGATGCGGCCGCCGCCACCCACGTGCGTGGACTTGCCGGTGTCCTCCTCGAGGTGGGCCCGCTCGATGCCGATGCGGCGCCCGTCGGGGAGTTCGAGGCTGCCGACGCCGTTGATCGGCTGGTCGTACTGGGAGATCTGGAAGTCCTTGGGCATGTCCGGGTAGAAGTAGTTCTTGCGGGAGAACACGGACGGCTGGATCACGCATTCGAGGGCCAGGCCGACCCGGATGGCCAACTCGACGGCCTTTTCGTTGAGTACCGGAAGCGAGCCGGGCAGGCCCAGTGAGACGGGGTCGATGTTGGTGTTGGGCTCGCCGCCGAACCGGTTGAGTGCGGACGAGAACATCTTGGTGACGGTGGCCAGTTCGGCGTGGACCTCGAGGCCGATCACGACCTCCCAGCCCGGGATGAGGGCCTGGTCGCTCATGGAGCCGCCCCTTCCAGTACGGCCGCCGCCCGGAACATGGTGGCCTCGTCGAGGGCCGGTGCCAGGACCTGCACGCCGACGGGCAGGCCGTCGTCGCCGGTACCGAACGGCACCGACATGGACGGATGGCCGGCCAGGTTCGACGGGATCGTGCAGACGTCGGCGAGGTACATCATCATCGGATCGTCGGTTCTTTCGCCCACGGGGAAGGCCGTGGTCGGGGCGGTCGGCGACAGCAGCAGGTCGAACGTCTCGTAGGCCCGGGCGAAATCGCGTTGGATCAGGGTGCGGACCTTCTGGGACCTCCCGTAGTAGGCGTCGTAGTAGCCGGCCGACAGGGCGTAGGTGCCGAGCATGATGCGGCGCTTCACCTCGTCGCCGAAGCCGGCGGTACGGGTGGCGGTGTTCATCTCGGGTGCGGTGTCGGCGTCGACCCGCAGGCCGAAGCGGACGCCGTCGAAGCGGGCCAGGTTCGACGATGCCTCGGCGGGGGCGATCAGGTAGTAGGCGGACAGGCCGTAGATGGTCGACGGGACGGAGGCGTGTTCGACGGTGGCGCCGGCGGTCGCCAGCGCCTCGGCGGCCTGCTCGACCCTTGCCCGGACGTCGTCGGCGATGCCCTCGACGCTGGCCGCCCGGTCGGGGCCGCCCATGAGTTCCGAGATGATGCCGATGCGGAGGCCTTCGACGCCCTGTCCGAGGACGCCGAGCAGGTCGGGGAACGCCTCGGGGATCGAGGTCGAGTCGCGGGGGTCGTGCCCGCCGATGGCCTCGAGCAGCAGCGCCGCATCCTCGACGGTTGCGGCGAACGGGCCGATCTGGTCGAGGCTGGAACCGAAGGCCACGAGCCCGTAGCGGGAGACCCGGCCGTAGGTGGGCTTGACGCCGACCGTGCCGCAGAGTGCGGCAGGCTGGCGGATCGAGCCGCCCGTGTCGCTGCCGAGGGCCAGCGGAGCGAAGCCTGCGGCCACGGCGGCGGCAGATCCACCGGACGATCCGCCGGGCACCCGGGTGGTGTCGAGCGGGTTGAGCGTGGGTCCGAAGGCGGAGTTCTCGGTCGAACTGCCCATGGCGAACTCGTCGCAGTTGGTCTTGCCGATGACGACGGCACCGGCTTCGGCGAGGCGTTCGACGGCGGTGGCGTCGTAGGGCGGGCGCCAACCCTCGAGGATCCTCGAACCACACGTGGTGTCGATGCCGCGGGTGCAGAGGTTGTCCTTGAGGGCGACCGGCACGCCGGTCAGCGGGCCTGGGTCCCCACCGTCGGCGATGCGCCGGTCGAGTTCCTCGGCCCTGGCAAGGGACTCGTCGGCCAGCACCAGGTTGAAGGCGTGGATCTCGTCCTCGTGGGCGTCGATGGCGGCCAGGTGTTCCTCGACCACGGAGAGGGCGCTGCGCTCACCGGCCCTGACGGCGGCTGCGGTGGATCGGACGCTCACGGCGCCTCTCCGAGCACCGGCGGGACCCGGAAGCGGCCATCCTCGACCGAAGGAGCGGCGGCGAGGACCTCTGCGCGGACGTCGTCGTTGCCGGGCTCGTCCGCCCGCAGCACGTTGACAAGGGGAAACGGGTTGGCCATCGGCGGTACATCGTCGAGGTCGAGGGCATCGAGGTCGGCTGCGTGGTCGAGAACGTCGGCCAACTGCCCTGTGAATGCATCGAGTTCGTCGTCGGTCAGGGCAAGGCGTGCCAGGTCCGCCACATGGGCGACGTCTTCCCGGCTGAGGCGCGGGTTTTCCGGCGAGGTCACGGCAGTGAGGGTAGGGCCACGGTCGGCAAGTCAGTCGACCGGGTCGTCGGTGCTCTCCGAGCCGTCGACGGGCGGTTCGACACCTTCGAGTACAAGGACGACCCGTTCGGTCGGTGATGCCTCCTCACCCGCTGTCGGAGTCTGCGAGGCGACCGTTCCGACGTTCTGTCCATCTGTCGAATCGACGGCCTCGACGATCTCGATGATCCGGAAGCCGGCGGCGGCCAGCCGGGCCTCGGCGGCGACCAGCTCGTGGCCGACCACGTCGGGGACGGGTCGCGGGACCGGCCCGATCGACACGACGACCTCGATTGCAGCCCCGAACGGCACCTCCTCGTCGGGGGCCGGGGTGAGCGAGACGACGGCGCCCGCCGCTACGAACTCGTCGTGGGCCTCGACGAGCGTCGCCTCGAGGCCGAGGGCGGTCAGGGCGGTCACGGCCTCCTCGGCGGAGCCCTCGACGAGGCCGACCGGCACGGTCCGCGGTGCAGCACCGGCGGAGACGATCAGGTCCACGCCGTCGCCCCTGGGCAACTCGGTGACCACGGCAGCCACCTGGAGGACGATCCCCGCCTCGACCTCGTCGTCGTGGGCCTCGGCGACCGTGCCGACCGTCAGGTCGGCGGCCTCGAGCAGGCGGGTGGCCTCAGGGAGGCTCAGCCCCACGAGTCCGGTCGGTACGGCCACCCGGGTGGAACCGAGAGAGACGACGAGGACGACCGTTCCGCCCTCCTCGAGTTCGGCGCCCCTGTCTGGTTCGGTGGCGATCACCTTGCCCTCGAGGGTGCCGTCCCTTCGTTCGTAGCGGAGTTCCACCACCCAGCCGGCCTCCTCGATCGAGGCGACAGCATCCGCCTCGTCGACACCCCTCAGGAGCGGCACCAGGGCTGTCGAGTCCTGGTTTCCCTGCCAGAGTGCTGCGCCTCCGAGGGCGGCGGCGACCACCATCAGGCCGGCCACCAGCACCCACGGAGCGCGCCGGCTCGGGCCGACGACCCTTTCCGGCCTGGCTTCTGCCGGCGCCCTGGTCCTGGGGACGACCGGGACCTCGCCCGACAGCGGGGCGACACCGATCTCTCCTGGGCCGACCAGCGGGAGGGGCTCGGGCCGCAACAGCCCGGTCGATGCATCGAGGAGCAGCCGGCCGAACTCGCCGGCAGTGGGACGACGGTTCGGGTCGACGACCCCGGCCCGGGCAACGGCAGGACCCAGAGGCCCCAGGGACGCCGGCACGGGTACGTCCCGGCGGCGGCGGGCCCGCAACGTGCCGACCAGGGTGTCCTCGACGAACGGCAGGTGGCCGGTCACGGACTCGACGAGCACCAGTGCCAGTGCGTAGACGTCGGAGCGGCCGTCCAGCGGCTGCCCCTTGGCCTGTTCGGGCGACGCAAAGCGGGCGGTGCCGACGATGCCCTCCACGAAGATGTCGGTACGTGACGTCTCGGCCAGCGCACCCGCCAGGCCGAAGTCCGAAATCTTGAGGTGGCCGTCCTGGCTGAACAGCAGGTTGGCCGGCTTGAGGTCCCGGTGCACGACGCCCATCTGGTGGGCGTGGTCCAGCGCCCGGCACACCTCGAGGCCGACGACGAGGGCCTGTGAGTGCGACAGGGTCCTGCCCGTGGCGAGGAGGCTGCGGAGGCTGCCGCCGGCGAGGTACTCGGTGACGAGGTAGGCCGAGCCGTCGACGCCCCAGTCGTAGACGGTGAGGATGTTGGGGTGCTGGAGGCCGGCGGCGATGCGGGCCTCTTCGCCGAGCTTGTCGACGAACATCGGATCACCGGCGAGGGCCTCGTGGAGTACCTTGACGGCGACGTGACGACCCAGGTCCAGGTCGTCGGCGGCGTAGACCGTGCCGGAGGCTCCGGTGCCGATCGCCCGCCCGAGGGCGTACCGGCCACCGAGTACGCGTGCGGGGGGCTGGTCAGGTCCCGGCCCCGCCGGTCCGGACTCCCGTGGGGATCCGTCGGTCACGGCAGCGAGGCTAGCCCCTGCCCCGACGGGTGCTCGCTAGCCTGCGCCGGGTGAACCGTCGGAACGCCCTCGTCATCAGCGTGCTGTTCGCACTGGGGGCCGGCGCCCTGGCGGCTGCTGTGCTGGTGGCCGGCAGCGATGGCGGCGATGTCGAGGTCGATTCGAACCCGGCGGTGCGCGAGTTGCTGCCGCCGCGCAACGACTCCGTCCTGCCGCAGTCCAATGTGGGGGCGATCCTGTCGGCCGGCTGGTCCGGCGAGATCCTCCACATCGGCGGCACGATCATCCCACTCGACCAGCAGCGGCTCGAGCCGGCGCTCAACTCGGTGGTCTTCCGGCCCGGCGACGGGCGGGCGCTGCGGCGCCTGCCGCCCGGTGACCTGTGTGCCACGGTGCGCTACTGGCCGACCCGCACCCCGGACCGGACGGCGACGATCGACTGGTGCTTCCGCGTCGACAGCTGAGGCGCTACCCGGGTAGTTCGCCGGTGGCGAGGAGGCGTTCGAAGGCGGGCAGGTCGAGCACCGGGATGCCGAGTTCCCCGGCCTTCGTCAACTTCGTGCCAGCGTTCTCGCCGGCGAGGAGGGCGGTTGTCCTTTTCGACACGCTGCCGGGTGACTTGCCACCCCTGGCGATGATGGCGGCCTTCGCCTCGTCGCGGCCCATGCCCTCGAGGGTGCCGGTTACGACGATGGCCATGCCCTCGAGGTTCTGCGGCACGTCGTCGGTGGCGGTGTCGGCGGCATCGAGGTTCACGCCGGCTTCCCGGAGGCGTTCGAGCAGGTCGCGGTTGCGTTCCTCGCGCAGCCAGCCGTGGACGCTGGCGGCGATGACCGGACCCAGCCCCTCGACGGCCTCGAGGTCTTCGACGCCGGCGTCGAGCAGTCGGTCGAGGTGCCCGAAGGATGCGGCGACCAGGTCGGCGACCGTGACGCCGACGTGCGGGATGCGCAGGCCGAACAGCAGGCGCCCCAGGGGTTGCGCCCTGGCCTCGTCTACGGCGGCCCGCAGGTTGGCGACCGAGACATCGCCGAAGCCCTCGAAGGCGGCGATGCGGTCGAAGTCGAGGCGGAACACGTCGGCCACGTCGGCCAGCAGGCCCTCGGTGACGAACAGGTCGACCCGCTGTTCGCCGAAGCCCTCGATGTCCATGGCGCCCCGTGAGGCGAAGTGCTCGATGCGACCGCGGACCTGCCGGGGGCAGGCGTGGTTGGGGCAGAACGTGGCGGCCTCGCCCTCACCCCGCACGAGTCCGGTGCCGCACTCTGGGCACTCGGTGGGGAACGTCCATGGCGGCCGGTCGGCGGGGCGGTCGGACAGCACCGGGTGCAGCACCTCGGGGATGACGTCGCCGGCCTTGCGGACGACGACGGTGTCGCCGGGGCGCACATCCTTGGCGGCCACCTGGTCGGCGTTGTGGAGGGTGGCGGCGGCAACCGTCGAGCCGCCTACGAACACCGGCTCGAGGCGGGCGAACGGGGTGGCCTGACCGCCGGGACCGATCGAGACCTCGATGTCGAGCAGCGTGGTGGTGCGCTCCTCGGGCGGCAGCTTGTAGGCAACCGCCCAACGGGGCGCCCGGGCCGTGAAGCCCAGTTCGTCCTGCAGGCTCAGGTCGTCGACCTTGACGACAACGCCGTCGATTTCGTAGTCGAGGACGTGGCGGACGGCCTCGGCGGCCTGCACGTGGTCGAGCACGGCGGCGAAGTCGGCGAAGCGCACGCTGCGGTCGTTGACCGGGAGGCCCAGGCCACCCAGCCATTCGAGGGTGTCGAGGTGCGATACGAGGTCGGGCCCGCCGACCATCTCCCCGACCTGGTAGGCCCAGAACGACAGGTCGCGGGTGGCGGTGACGGCGGCGTCCTTCTGGCGCAGCGAGCCGGCGGCGGTGTTGCGGGGGTTGACGTAGGTCTTGTCGCCGGCGGCCTCCTGGGCGGCGTTGAGGGCGGCGAAGGCGGTCAGGCCCAGGTAGACCTCGCCGCGCACCTCGAGCACCGCAGGGGCGCCGTCGGCCAGCCGCTCGGGCACGTCGGCGATGGTGCGAACGTTGGCGGTGACGTCCTCGCCGACCCGGCCGTCGCCACGGGTGGCGGCCTGCACGAGGCGGCCGTCCTCGTAGCGCAGCGACACGGCCAGCCCGTCGAACTTGAGTTCGCAGGCCCAGGTGGGCAGCACCGTTTCCTCGCCGAGGCGGCGCAGCACCTTCTCGGACCAGGCGGTCAGCTCGTCGAGGTCGAAGGCGTTGTCGAGCGAGAACATGCGGACCCGGTGCCGGACCTCGGCGAAGGTGGCCTGCCCGCGTGCGCCCACCCGGTGCGTGGGCGAGTCGGGGGTGACGAGGTCGGGATGCTCGGCCTCGAGTTCACGGAGTTCGACTACGAGGGCGTCGAACTCGGCGTCGGGGATCTCGGGGTCGTCGAGGGCGTGGTAGAGCTCGTCGTGGTGGCGGATCAGGGTGCGGAGGTGTTCGGCCCGCTCCGCCGCAACCCCGGTTGCCGCCTGCTCACTCTCGGGATCGCCGGACACCCGTCAAGTCTACCGGCGGCCCCATCGCTGCTCGGGAAGCACGTGGTCCCCCTAGCGTTGGGTCGTGCAGCGAGATCGGATCCCCGTCTGGGCCCTGCGCGCCGTCTGGCTGGCGCAGCCCGTGACGCTGGGGCCGGCACTGGCCGACGGGCTCCACGACCTCGACGGCCGCACCTTCCTCTCGGTGGCCGTATGGGTGCTCTGGGGGCTGGGCCTGCTGGCGACGCTGGTCCCACGCCCGGTCACCCTGACCGCCATCCGCATCGGCGGCCCGGCGGCGGCGGCACTCTCGGTGTGGACGGCGACCGCCGTCGACGACACGACCCTCGTGGTGGTCGGCCTGGTCGGCGCCTTCGTGCTCGGCGTGCTCTCCCACTGGCCAGCGGTCGCCGACGCCTGCGTCGACGGCGCCTCGTACGGTGACGAGAACCGCTTCCTGCTGCGGGCCCCCGGCCCGGTGGTGCTGGCCCTCGGCCCGATCGCCTGGGTACTGGCCGTGGCCGGGGTGGTTACCGGGCCGCTCCTGCTGGCCTCGGGCGACCCGGCCGTCGGATCCGCTGCCTGCGTGGCGGGGCTGCCGGTCGCCGCCGCCTCGGTGCGGGCGCTACACCACCTGCACCGGCGTTGGATCGTGCTGGTGCCCGCCGGGTTCGTGCTCCACGACCACCTGGCGCTGGCCGACCCCACGCTGGTTCCCCGCGACGCGATCGCCATGGTGGGTCCGGCCCCTGCCGGCACCGACGCCCACGACCTCACCCAGGCCGCCCGCGGGTTGGCGCTCGAGGTGCGCTGCCGGGAGGCCCACGACCTACGACCCGCCAGCCGCGACGGTGGTGCAGAGGTGATCGTGGCCGAGGCGTTCCTGTGTGCCCCGGCCCGCCCCGATGCCGTCCTGGCCGAGGCGAAGCGCCGCCGACTGCCGGGCGTCTAGGTGGCGACGGCGCCGCCGAGGACTTCTTCGCCTTCGTAGAACACGACGCTCTGGCCGGGGGCCACCCGGCGGTGGGGCGAGGACCAGCGGACGCTGTCGGCCACCAACTGTGCCTCGACCGCTGCGCCGTGGGCACTGACCTGTGCGAGCACCGGGCCGGTGACCGGGCCGTCTGCCCATGAGAACCCGCCGACCGGGGTGGCGTCGACCAGCAGGTCGTCGGCGTTGCCGACGGTGACGGTGGCCGTGGGCATGTCGACGGCAATGGCGTAGCGGGGGGCGGCGGCGCCGGCCAGTTCCATGCCCCTGCGCTGTCCGACGGTGACCAACTCGATGGCGTCGACCCGTCCCACCTCGGTGCCGGTGGCGTCGACCACCCGGCCCGGTGTGAGCGGGATGCGTCGGGAGAGGAAGTCGCCGCGGCCGTGCTCCCTGGTGATGAAGCAGACGTCCTGGCTGTCGGGCTTTCCGGCAGTGCGTAGGCCGAGCGAGGTGGCCCGTTGTCGCACCTCGTCCTTGGTGAGGTCGCCGATGGGCAACTCCAGGCCCGACAGTTGGTCCTGGCCGAGCATGTGCAGCACGTACGACTGGTCCTTGGCCGGGTCGGCGGGCCGGGCGATCCGGCGGGTGCCGTCGGGGCGGACGACCACGCGGGCGTGGTGTCCGGTGGCCAGTCGCTCGAACCCGAGCGCCCGTGTCCGGTCGAGCAGTCGGTCGAACTTGACGTGCCGGTTGCACTCGATGCACGGGTTGGGGGTGAGCCCGGCGGCATGGGCGGAGACATAGGGGGCGACCACGTGGCGGTCGAAGTCGTCGCCCAGGTTGAACACGTGGTGCTCGATGCCGAGGGCGTCGCAGACCCGGCGGGCGTCGTCCACGTCGGAGACGGCACAGCAGCCCGAGTCGGACTCGCCACCCCAGAGCCGCAGGGTCACGCCGACGACCTCGCTGCCCTCCGCCAGCAGCAGGGCGGCGGCCACCGAGGAGTCGACGCCGCCTGACATGGCGACCATCACCGGCGGGGCGCTCACCGTGTGTGCTCCAGCAGGTGGGCCACGGCGGCCGGGACGGCGGCGAGGGCGTGGTCGACCTCGGCGTCGGTGGTGGCGTGGCCCAACGACAGGCGCAGTGAGCCGACGGCGTCGTCGCGGTCGACACCCATGGCGGCCAGCACGTGTGAGGGCTCCTGGGCGCCGCTGGCGCACGAGGAGGCGGCGCTGGCGCTGATGCCGTCGCGCTCGAGCAGGAACAGCAGCGCCTCGCTCTCGATGCCGGGGAAGCACACGTGGGCGATGCCCGGCGTCCTCGGCACGTCGTCGGGGACGGTGCGACGGGCGGTGGGCACCGCTGACAGCAGGCCCGCCTCGAGTCGGTCGCGCAGTGCGCCGACCCGGGCGGCGGTGGCCTCCCGGTCGGCGGTGACGAGCGTGGCCGCCATGCCGAGGCCGACGATGGCCGGGACGTTCTGCGTACCGCTGCGACGCTCGCGCTCCTGGCCGCCGCCGCGCAGCATCGGGGCGACGGTGGCACCACCGCGCAGCACCAGGGCACCCGCTCCCTTGGGTCCGCCGAACTTGTGGCCGGTGATGCTCACGAGGTGTGCCCCCCGGCAGGCGTCGGAGAGGTCCAGCCAGGCGGTGGCCTGCACGGCGTCGGTGTGCACCAGCGCCTCCGGGGCGTGCTCGGCGACGAGTGCCGCCACCTCCGGCACCGGATTGACCACGCCGGTCTCGTTGTTGGCGGCCATCACGGAGACCAGCCTCACGTCGGCGATGGCGTCGAGGGCGTCGACCAGGGCGCCGAGGTCGATCCGACCGCCGACGTCGGTCGGCACCACCACGCCTCCCGAGAGGCGCACCGGGTCGAGGACGGCCGGGTGCTCGGTGGCCCCGCACACGGCGACCCCGCCGCGGGCCCCGAGGACCCCGTCGACCGCCAGGTTGTCGGCCTCGGTGCCGCCACTGGTGAACACCACGTCGCCGGGATCGGCGTCGATCAGGGCGGCCACGGCGTCACGGGCGTCGTCGATCGCCCGGCGGGCCTCACGGGCGAGGCGGTGCGACCCGGACGGGTTGCCGGGGTGCTCGGCCAGCCAGGGCAGCATCGCCTCGACCACCTCTGGTCGGGCGGGCGTGCTGGCGGCATGGTCCAGGTAGGCCTCCACGCGAATAACGCTACGGGCAACGGACGTCGCTGGGCCAGACTGCGGACATGGAACGGTACGGACCCGAGACCTACGGCGAGAACTACGCCGACGTGTACGACGACTGGTACGGCGAGGACGGCCGGATGGCCATCAGCCAGATCGGCGCGCCCGACGCCGTGGCCGACGGCATCACCGACCTGGCCGACGGTGGACCCGTCCTGGAGTTGGGCGTGGGCACCGGGCGACTGGCACTGCCGCTCGCCGACCGGGGCCTCGACGTCACGGGCCTCGACGCCTCGCCCGCCATGCTCGGGCGCCTGAGGGCCAAGCCCGGCGCCGACCGGATCACCGTCGTCGAGGGTGACATGGCCGACCCCCTGCCCGGGGCGGGCGACGGGTCGTTCGCCGTCGTGCTCGTGGGCTTCAACACGTTCTTCAACCTGACCACGGCCGAGGCGCAGGCCTCCTGCGTCGCCGCTGTGGCGCGCCTGCTGTGCCCCGGCGGCCGCTTCGTGGTCGAGGCGTTCGTGCCGGCCCCCGAGGCCCACGACGGCTTGTCGGTTCGCACGGTCGACATGGACCGGGTGCTGTTGGACGTGGCGGCCATCGACCCCGACACGCAACTCATCACCGGCCAGCGGATCGAGATCAGCGAAGCCGGCAACCGGCTGTTCCCCTACCTGCTGCGCTACGTCACACCCGAGCAGTTCGACGCCCTGGCAGCAGGCGTCGGCCTGTCGCTGGAGCACCGCTGGGCAGACTGGTCGGGCACCCCGTTCGGCGAGGCATCGGCCTCGCACGTGTCGGTCTGGCGGCGACCCGCCTGACGGTGGCCGCCCGGGCGTTCAGTCGGCGCGGCCCGTCAGGATCGGCAGGTCCAGCGACGGTCGGTTGGTGCGCTTGAGCTCCGAGAACGCCGGATTCGACACCAGGGCCAGCACGGTGTCGTACAACTCCAGGCACTCCTCGTCGGACTCGGGCACCGACGAGATCACCGGGCCGAAGATGGATGGACCGTCGGGTGGACCGAAGGTGAGGATCGGGGTGCCGACCTCGGGGCCGGTGCGGCCGATGGCCTCCTCGGTCTCGGCACGCAGCGCCTCGTCCCACGAACGGTCGGTCGAAGCGGCCGTGTGCGCTGTGTCGAACCCCGCGGACTCCAGCACTCCGGCAAGGTGCTCGTCTGTTGCCACGTACTGGCGGAAGTCGACCCCGGGCTCGGGTACCACGTGCCAGATCGAGTGGCCGAGGGCGTCGTAGAGCCGCTCCATGGCGGCCGGGCCCTCGGTCGCGCGCACGCTGGCCGCCACCCGAAGCATCCGCCGGCCCCTGTCGTGTCCCTCCTGGTAGCCCTCGGGGAACTCGGCGTCGTAGTCGCGCTCCTCGTTGAGGATCGACAGCGTGATGAGCCGCCATTCGACCGTGAGGCCCCGCAGGGTGGCGACCCGCCGCAGCCAGTGCGAGGTCTGCCAGGCGAACGGGCAGATGGGGTCCCAGAAGAACTCGATGTCGGCAGGCGCTTCGTTGGTCATGGTCGAACCCTAGGATCACCGCCGATAGGTCCCGCAACCAGGAGCCCAACCATGGCCATCTGCCACGACGTCGACTACACGGTGAGGGGCGACGACCTGCAGTTCGTCGAGATCGGGCTCGACACGGGTGAGACCGTGGTCGCCGAGGCCGGCGCCATGATGTTCCTCGAGGAGGGCATCGCCTTCGAGACCAAGATGGGCGACGGCTCCGAACCCGACGCCGGGATGTTCAAGAAGCTCAAGTCGGCTGCAGGGCGGGCGATCTCCCAGGAGTCCGTGTTCCTCACGCACTTCACCAACAACGGCGGCGGCCGCAAGGTGGCGGCATTCGGTTCGGATGTGCCCGGCAAGATCCTGCCCCTCGACATGGGGCAGCTCGGCGGTTCGATCCTCGCCCAGAAGGACGCCTTCCTCGCTGCCGCCCTCGGCACGAAGTTGAGCGTCGCCTTCAACCGCAAGCTCGGGTCCGGCTTCTTCGGCGGGGAGGGCTTCATCCTCCAGCGCATCGAGGGCGACGGCATGGCCTTCCTCAACGCCGGCGGCACCATCGTCGAGAAGCACCTGGCCGGAGAGACCCTCCGCGTGGACACCGGCTGCCTCGTGGCCTTCGAGGACGGCATCGACTACTCGATCGAGAGGGCCGGGAACCTCAAGTCGATGGTGTTCGGCGGCGAGGGGCTCTTCGTCGCCACGCTGAGCGGTTCCGGACGGGTGTGGCTGCAGTCGCTGCCGTTCTCCCGCCTCGCCGACCGCATCATCCAGCACGCCCCGGCAGCCGGCGGCACCTCGAAGGGCCAGGGCTCCGTCCTGGGTGGCCTGGGCCGGCTGCTGGACTAGCCGGACGACGCTTCCGACCGGACAGGGTTCAACCCAGGATCGGGTCGTACCAGTTGGCGGCGGCCCAGATGCCTCCGGCGAAGAAGGCGAGGGCGAAGGCGTAGGTCATGGTCGTGCCCACCCGGCGGGACAGGCCGCGTGCGTCGGCGGTGTCGACCAGCCAGGCCAGGGCGGCGCCTCCCAGCAGGCCGCCGAGGTGGCCGCCGATGCTGATGCCCGGCCGGCCGAACGTGAAGAGCAGGTTGACGACCACCAGGGTGCCGATCCCGGAACTCCACGGGTTGATCCCCCTCCGGTACTGGTGGACGACCGTGGCGCCCATGAGCCCGAACACCGCCCCCGAGGCGCCCACCGTGAGGGTCGTGGGGGAGATCAGCAGCACGCCGAGCGATCCTGCGGCCAGCGAGCCCGTGTAGAGGCCGAGAAAGCGAACCGGGCCCTGGAGGCGCTCCAGTTGGTTGCCGAGCATCCAGGCCAGGAACATGTTGAATCCGATGTGCAGCAGCCCGGCGTGAAGGAACGCCGACGTGACGAGCCGCCACCACTCCCCCTCGTCGACGCCGAGCGGCCCGACGCACGTCCGGCCGATGACCGCCCTGCAGCCGAAGCCGATCAGCCCGAAGTCGATGCCGACGTCTCCGAGCGACCCGGCGAGCGAGCCGCCGCTGCTGAGGGCGTACAGGAAGGCGGCTGCGTTGAGGGCTATGAGCACCCGGATGGCGACCGGATCGCGGTGGGCGAAACCCTGACGACCCGATGTCGAGGCCCGGACGAGTCGGCGCCGGCCGACGACGACCGGCCCCACACACGACGGGCAGTGGAAGCCCACGTCGGCCTGGTGCATGCACACGGCGCAGATGCGTCGGTCGCAGCGCTGGCACGACACGCCGGCCCGCCGCTCGGGGTGCCAGTGGCAGGTGTCGGCCTCGGGGGGAGTGCTCACGCCCGCACGGTACCCGGCGCCCCCGGGCCCGATGCGGCGCCTCAGGATCGGATGATCACCGGGACGCAGTCGGCGTCGGACGTCCAGGCGAACAGCATCAGCTGGGGTTCGTCGGTCGTGACGGTGGCGTGGCGCGTGCCCGTCGGGTGGAAGATCGTGGCGCCCGGTCCACGGCTGGTCCACTCGTCGCCCATCTGCCAGTCGGCGGTGCCTGCGACGACCCAGAAGACCTCGGTGGCCTTGTGGACATGCGACGGGTACGTCACCCCCGGTCCCTGGATGACGGCGCCGGCGAAGACGTCGTCGCTGGCGTAGAGAGGGGACGGTTCCTCGAGGACGCCGCTGCTGATCGGATTCGTGCCAACGATCGGGGCATAGGCGTAGTTGGCCCGCATGTGGTCCATGTCGGGCTCGCCGATGTGCTCCGGATACGGGATCGCCCAGCCCACGCTGTCGGCCACGAGGTGCAGCAGGTCGCCCGGCGCACCGACGGCGGCGCCGAGACACGTGCCGAGGTGTTCGTCGATGACCGGATAGGTCGGTCGGACACCCGGGGTGACCCGCGTACAGCGTTCGAGGGCGTCGACCAGGTTGGCCATGGCGTCGGCCATGGCTGGATCACGGGCGGCCTCGGCGTGGGCTAACCCGATGAATCCGGCGAGGAACGGGTCCGCAGGGGCGCTCATCGCGCGCACCCTAGACCCGGCGTGCGGTACTGCTCAACGATCGGTGAAGGTTGCCTTGCCGGGGCCGTGCTCGAAGAACGACGCCACGCCGCTGGCGGCGTCGCCGCTCTCGAAGACCTCCATGAACAGGTCGAGTTCGAGGTCGACGCCGTCGGCGAGCGTGCCCTGGATGCCCTCGTCGATGGCCCGCTTCGAGGCCCGCAGGGCGATCCGGGGACCATTGGCGTAGCCGGTGGCCCGCTCGACGGCCCGATCGAGCACCTGGTCGTCGGGAACGACCTCGTCGACCCATCCGATGGCAAGCGCCTCGGGGGCCTTCACCTGGGCACCGCCCCAGATCAACTCCTTGGCCTTCGTGACCCCGACGAGGCGGGCCAGGCGCTGGGTGGCGCCACCACCGGGGATGAGGCCGAGCAGCACCTCGGGCTGGCCGAACACGGCACCCTCGCCGGCGATCCGGAAGTCACAGCACATGGCCAGTTCGGCTCCACCACCGAGGGCGAAGCCGTTGACGGCGGCGATGGTCGGGCAGGGCACGGTCTCGAGGGCGGCGAACCCGGACCGGAAGGCGTCGCCCTGGGCCTGGCGGAAGGCGGGGTCGGCGAAGACCGTCAGGTCGGCGCCGGCGGCGAAGTGCCGTCCACCGCCGGTGAGTACGAGGGCACCGGGCGGTTCGGCATGCAGTGCCCCGGCCAGTTCGCCGATCTCGAGGAGCAGCGCCGTGTCGAGGGCGTTGACCTTGGGCCGGTCGAGTGTCGCTATGACGACGTCGTCGTCGGTCCGCTCTATGCGCAGGAACTCGAAGTCAGGTGGAGAGGTCACGGCCGGGAGGGTAGTGACCGGGCGGCGAATCGAAACTCCCCAGCCACAGGTAGGCGCGGGTACGGCCCTTCGGCCAGTTTCGCGGGGAATCCGGCGTCCTGGCCCGGCCGGGCGGGGTGGCCTCCCGGAAGGCCGACGAGTTCGCCCGGACCCGCTCGCTTGTGTCCAGCCTTGTCCGACCCACGGCCCTGCGGACCGGCTGGCCACTCCCGGCCGGCAGCGTCCGCCGCATCGGCTCGCTCAGGAATTCCCACTGGTGGCATCAGCCGCCTCGATCTCCTCACGTCTCACGCCGAGCAGGAACAGCACTGCGTCGAGGTACGGCACGCTGAGCGTGGCATCCGCCGCCTCCTTCACCACAGGACGGGCATTGAAGGCGATCCCGAGGCCGGCGACCGCCAGCATGTCGACGTCGTTGGCACCGTCGCCGATCGCCACGACCTGCTCCAACGGGACACCCTCGTCGACGGCTATGCGCTCGAGCAGGCGCGCCTTGCCCGCCCGGTCGACCACCTCACCGACCAACTCGCCGGTGAGGCGCCCGTCGACGACTTCGAGGGAGTTGGCGTGGGCGTGGTCGATGCCGAGCCGACGCCGGAGCGGCTCGACCACCTCGAGGAAACCGCCGCTGACAGCGGCGGTGGCGAAGCCGAGGCGCTGCAACGTCCGGATGAACGTGGCGGCACCTGGCGTCAACCGGACGCGTTCGGCCACCCGTTCGAGGACCGAAGCGTCGGTCCCCGCCAGTAGCCGGACCCGTTGGCGCAGCGAGGCCTCGTAGTCCAGTTCGCCGGCCATCGCCCGTTCGGTGAGGCCGGCCACCTCTTCGCCGACCCCGGCCGCCTCGGCAACCATGTCGATGACCTCGTCCTGTATGAGCGTCGAGTCGACGTCGATCACGACCAGCCGCTGCGCCCGACGGGACAGGCCCTCGGCCTGGACGGCCACCTCGACCCCCCGGTGCGCGGCACCGGCCGTGAGCAGCGATGTCCGGATCTCCGTGGGGTCTCCCCCGGATACGAGCAGTTCGTAGCTCCAGACCGGATAGCGGGCCAGTCGAGCGATGCGCTCGATGTTGGCACCGCCGGCCGCGACGGCGTCGGCCACCATGCCAAGGGCATCGGGACCGAGGCGCTCGCCGACGATCGTGACCACGTGGCCCAGCGGCCGCGCCTCGACCGGCTCCTCGGCGACCTCGAAGCCGATCTCGATCTCGTGTTCCCAGCCGAAGAGCAGAAGTTCCTTGAGCAGGTCGCGTCCCCCGGGCACGATGACCTCCAGGCCCAGGTTGAGCCGACCGTGCAGGACGATCTGTTCCATGTCCTCGACAGCGGCACCCGCCTCGTCGAGGATGTGCAACAGGCCGGCGGTGATGCCCGGGCGGTCCCTACCCGTCACGCGCACGAGCACTGTCCGGGCACGGGCCTCCGTTGCTTCCGCCCTGTGCCGCCTTGTCAAGCCAGGTCCAGACGGTCGGCGGAGAGGAAGTCCTGGTGGCCTCGGAGTTCGTCCAACACGTCACCGGGCACCGAGGAGTCGGTGGCCAGGACCATCAGCATGGTCTCACCATCGTCGGACTGGCCCACGTCCATGTTCCCGATGTTGACCCCGGCATCCCCCAGTGCTGAGCCCATTACGCCGATCACCCCGGGACGGTTGAAGCTGCGTGCTATCAGCATGTGATCGGACCAGGGCACGTCCACGCTGTGTTCGTCGACCATGACGATGCGCGGTTCGCCGTGGAGCCCCACCACCGTGCCGGCCAGGGAGTGGCTCGCGGAACGCAGGGTGATGGTGTTGAGGTAGTCACGGGGAGCAGCCACGCTGATGGCCCGGACCTCCAAACCCCTTTCGCGTGCCATGTCCATGGCGTTGACGAAGGTGACCGCCTCAGCAGAGACGTGGTCCAACAGGCCCTTGACGACAGCCAGGGTGGCCATCGAGTTGTCGTGGGTGCCGATCTCTCCGCGAAACTCCACGTCGAGGCATTCGGGCAGCGAACCGGGCAGGAGGCCGAAGACCGCGCCCAGCGTCTGCGCCAGGGGGATGAACGGCCGGATCTCCTTGGAGGCGGCTTCGGCCTCCACGTTGACGGCGAAGGGTACGTATTCGCCTGCCAGGGCCAGGTCGACCTGCTCAGCGATGATCACCCCGGCCTTGTCCTGGGCTTCGGTGGTGCTGGCCCCCAGGTGTGGGGTGACCACCACCTGGGGCAGGCCGAAGAGGGGCGATTCGGTGGTCGGCTCGGTGGCGAACACGTCGAAGGCCGCTCCGCCAACCTGCCCGGAGACGATCGCCGCGGCCAGCGCCTCCTCGTCGACGATCCCGCCCCGAGCCGCGTTGACGATCCGGATGCCTGGCTTGGCCAGGGACAACAACCCGGCGTCGATCAGCCCCACCGTCTCGGGCGTACGGGCCAGGTGGAGGCTCACGAAGTCCGACCGGCCCATCAGGCCCTCCAGGGGACACAACTCCACGTCGATGCGATCCGCATACTCCTGGGCCACATAGGGGTCGTGGGCAATGACCCGCATCCCGAAAGCCTTGGCACGCTCGGCCACCATGCGTCCGATACGGCCCAGACCCACGATCCCCAGGGTCTTGTCGGCCAACTCCACGCCCTGCCAGCGGGAGCGGTCCCACGAACCGCCGACCAGATCGGCGTGGGCCTGAGGCACGTTGCGGGCCTGAGCCAACAGAAGTGCCATGGCGTGCTCGGCGGCCGACACCGAGTTGGACATCGGCGCGTTGACCACCATCACCCCCCGACGCGTAGCCGCCCTCACATCGATGTTGTCCAAACCGATGCCGGCCCTGCCCACCACCACCAGGCCGTCGACGGCGTCTAGGACCTCGGCAGTCACCTGGGTAGCCGACCGCACTACCAGCGCCTGGGCCCCCTGCAGGGCCTCGACCAGGTCGCCGCCGGACAGGTCGGAACGGATGTCGACCTGGTGGCCGGCAGCCCGGAGGCAGTCCAAGCCAGCGTCAGTTATCGACTCGTTGATCAGTACTCTTGCCATTAGAAGTTGACGGCCGTCCCGGGATCCTCGACCGTTTCACCCACGTTGAGCACGGCGGTCACGCCGGGGACGCGATCCTTCATTATCCGCTCGATGCCGGCCTTGAGGGTCTGGTCGGATGCCGGACACGACACGCAGGCCCCGACCAACTCGACCGTGACCTCGCCGGTGGCCTCGTCGACGCCGTGGAGGACGATGTCACCATCGTCGGCCTGGATGGCCGGGCGGATGATGCCGACGACCTCCTCGACCCGCTGCAACAGGTCGCCCACAGGCTGGTCGGAGGCGAAGTCGGGCGACATGCCCCCAGTCTCGCAGCACGGACCACGGCTGCCACCCCTACAGTTGCGCCATGTCCGCAACGGCACAGGTCCTCGCCCACCAGGGCGGCTGGGACGAGATCGGTCTGGTCGCCGTGCCGCTGGTGCTGCTGGCGTGGGTGCTCTGGCTGGCCGACCGCCGGGCCCGGCGCATGGACCCCCCGGACAGCGCGGGTTGATCTCCTACTCGTAGGCGATGTCGGCCCCGAGGGACGCCAGGCGACCGACGAGGTCCTCGTAGCCGCGGGCCACGTGGTGGGCGTCGCCGACGAGCGTGTCGCCCTCGGCGGCCAGGCCGGCAACCACCAGGGCCGCACCCGCCCGGATGTCAGGCGCACGAACCGGCGCCCCCGACAGCACCTCGACGCCCCGGATCACCACGTGGTGGCCCTCGGCCCGGATGTCGGCGCCCATGCGCAGCAACTCGTCGATCGTGCGGAAGCGACCGCCGAAGATGTTCTCGGTGACGATGCCGACCCCGTCGGCGACGCTCAACATCGCCACGACGAACGGCTGGTAGTCGGTGGCCACGCCCGGGTACGGCAGCGTCGACACGTCCAGCGACCGCAGCCGCCCCGGTGCCGTCGCCCGGAGGCCGTCGCTGGTCGGCGACACCCGCATCCCCATCTCGTCCAACTTCGTCAGGAGCATGTCCATATGGTCGGCGCGGGCGCCCTCGACGGTGACCTCGCCGCCGGCGATACCGACGGCAGCCAGGTAGGTGGCGGCCTCGACCCGGTCGGCGACCACCGTGTGCTCGACGGGGTCCAGCCGCTCGACACCCTCGACGGTGATGGTCGAGGTGCCGGCACCGGTGACGACGGCGCCCATGCGGTTGAGGAACGACGCCAGGTCGGCGATCTCGGGCTCTCGGGCAGCGTTGTCGATGATCGTCGTTCCCTCGGCGAGCACCGAGGCCATGAGCAGGTTCTCGGTGGCACCCACGCTCGGGAACTCGAGCAGCACCCGGGTGCCCGTCAGGTGGTCGGCCCGAGCCTCGATGTAGCCGTGGCTGGTCGTGAAGGTGGCGCCCAACTCCTCGAGGCCCCTGAGGTGCATGTCGATGGGCCGGTGGCCGAAATCGTCGCCGCCGGGGACCGACACCCGCGCCTCGCCCAGCCGGCCGAGCAGCGGACCCAGCACGACGATGGATGCACGCATCCGCTCGACCAGTTCGTAGGGGGCCTCGGGCACGACGTCATCGGGCACGTCGATGGTGACCGAGCCGTCCTCGTGGACGACCGTGCAGCCCATCCGCTCCAGCAGTTCGCCCATCCAGGTGACGTCGGCGATACGGGGCACGTTGTGGAGCAGCGACCGGCCCGGCGCCAGCAGGGCGGCCGCCATGAGCTTGAGCGCCGAGTTCTTGGCGCCCGATACCCGGACCGTGCCCTCGAGGGGACCCGAGCGACGAACGCGGATCGCGGCGACTTCCGGGACGTGATTCACCCCCTCAGTATGCTGCGCCACGCACCGGACCGGAAGGGAGCCCCCCAATCACCAGGACCTCCCACGACCTGCTGGTCGACGACGCCGCACTCGCAGAGTTGCGCACGCCCCGCGACGACCTGGTCGGTGAGCAGGCCGACGGCGACGACCGGTTCTTGCTCGACCACGGCCCCTTCGAGCACTACGAGCGCACCCTGGCCGTGTCACCGACATCCGACGGCCTGCACCGGGTCACCGAATCCTTCGACTACCGGATGGCCATGCCTGTCTGGTCGGTGCTGTTCGCCATTCCGATGCGGCTCGGCTTGCGTCACCGGCGGATCCCGTGGTGGGCGCCCCCCGACCGGCTCGACGCCCGGGCCGCCCGCGTCATGGCCCTGCTCGCCTGCATCCAGGTCGTCGACGGCTACCTCGGCACGGTCATCACCCAGACCATCACCTTCGCCGCCGACGAGTTCGACCGGGGCGACACCGCCCAGGGCGTGACGCTGGCCGTCATCCGGCTGGGGGTACTGATCGCCCTCGGCGTGATGGTGCTGGCCGACCGGAAGGGCCGGCGGCGCCTGCTGCTGGCCACCGCCACGGCAGCGGTGCTCTGCACGGCGCTGGGTGCCCTCTCACCCGGGCTCTGGTTCCTCGGCGGGTCCCAGCTGTTCGCCCGTGGCCTCACTACCGGCATGGGCATCCTCATCGGCATCTACGCCGCCGAGGAGCTTCCCCGCGGTGCCCGCGCCTACGGGCTGAGCGTGCTGGCGCTGTCCGCCGCCCTAGGGGCCGGCATGGCCGTCTGGGTGCTGCCGGTCGCCGACCTGCACGAGGCCGGCTGGCGGATCGTCTACGTGGTGCCACTGCTGTCGCTGTTCGGCCTGGCGGCCGTCGCCAGGCGCCTCCCCGAGTCGCGCCGCTACACGGCCAATCCGGTCGATGTCGAAACGGCCGAGCGGTCGGGCATCGAGGGTCGACGGCTCCTGCTCCTGGCCGCAGTGGCGTTCCTGTTCCTCGTCTTCGCCGCCCCGGCCAGCCAGTTCCAGAACGACTTCCTCAAGGACCACCGGGGATTCACCGCCTCGGGCATCACGCTCTACACGATCCTCACGACGACCCCTGCCGGCATCGGCATCTTCATGGCCGGACGCCTGGCCGACACCCGGGGCCGAAGGGGCGTGGCCAGCATCGGCATGCTCGGCGGCACGGCGTTCCTGGTCGCCAGCTACTACGCCACCGGCGGCCTGATGTGGGGAGCCCACCTCGTCGGTGTCGTCGTCGGATCGCTGACCGTGGCCCTGGGCGTCTACGGCCCCGAACTGTTCTCGACCCGCCACCGGGCACGGGCGAACGGCCTCATCGTCACCCTGGGCGTGACTGGCAGCGCTTCGGGCCTGCTCCTGGTCGGGTACCTGAGCGACCATTTCGACAACTACGGCCACGCCTTCGCCATTGCCGCCATCGGCCCGCTGCTGGCCGTCGGGCTGGTGCTCTGGCGCTTCCCCGAGACGGCGAGGGTCGAACTCGAGGACCTCAACCCCGGCGACACCCGCCTTGACCGACGGGCCTGAGGGGCAGGGCGGCTACAACCGTGCCAGCCATGCCTCTACGGCGTCGGCGATGGCCCCGTCGGCGCCCTTCAGGTCGTGGCGCTTCCCCGGGAGCCACACGGTCGTGACCGGGCCGGGGATCGACCCCAGGTGCTCGGCGAACTCCTCGGGCGAACCGAACGGGTCGCGGTCGCCCGAGACGAACAGGCACGGTACGTCGATCGCGCCGAAGTGGTCGACCCGCAGATTCTCGGGCTTGTCCGGCGGGTGCAACGGGTAGCAGATGAGCACGAGCCCGGCGGCGGGCATCCCCTCGGCGACCGCCATCGAGCACATGCGTCCGCCCATGGACCGACCGCCGAGCACCAGGTCGGCGGGGTCGATGCCGGCCCGTTCGGCGAAGGCCGGCACGTCCTCGGCCAGCGATGCCAGCAACTTCGGCGCACGATCCGGGAACCGGCGGCCCTCGCGACGGTAGGGGAAGTCGTGGCGTGCGACCGGAAGAGGCGCCAGGCGCTCCTCGAGCAGGACAAGGCTGGAATGGCTCGAATCCGAGCCGGCACCGTGTGCCAGGAACAGGCCGGAGACGGGCATGCGGCGAAGGTAGGCCCCACACCGACCTCCGTGACAACCCACGGATAGCCTGCCCGGATGGCCGACCCCGACCGGCACGACGAACTGGTCGCCACCATGACCGGCGGCATGGCGCCCACGCCCCCGCCGTTCACCGGCAGCGACCGCCTCCACCCCGACGGCCGTCCGAAGGGCACATTCCGGGACGAGTTGCGACGGATCCCCGTGGCCCGCAACGTGGTGACGGTGCTCGGCGCCCTCGCCACCCCGGTGCTGATCGTGTGGGCCGCCGTGACGCTCGCCCACCCCGTCGCCTGGGTGGCCGCCTTCCCGGCCATGGCGCTGGCCCAGAACCGGCTGTTCATCCTCCACCACGAGGCAGCCCACCGGGTGCTGTTCCCCAACCGCCGCGTCAACGACGCCGTCGGCATCACGGTGATCGGCTGGCTGACCTTCGGCACGGGCAGCCACGGCTACCGGCTCGGCCACGTCAACCACCACCGGGACGAGTTCGGCCCGAAGGAGCCCGACTTCCTCCTCTACAGCCTCTATCCGATCACCCGGGCGTCGATGCGCCGCAAGATCACCCGCGACGCCACCGGCGTGTCGGCGTTGCGGATCGTGCGGCCCCGGTTCCAACGCCTGGGCGAGGTCCGCCACCGGCGCCTCACCTACCGCTTCCTGCTCGGACAGGTGCTCATCGCCGGCGCCTTCGCCCTGGCCGGCCACCCGTGGCTGTACCTGCTGCTTTGGGTGCTGCCGTGGGCGTTCGTGTACCAGGTGCTCAACCGGCTGCGGGCGATTGCCGAACACGGCGGCATGACCCGGTCCGACGACCGACGCCGCGCCAGCCGCCACGTGCGCCAGACCCTGCTGGCCCGGTCCCTGATCGTGCCCTGCAACGTCGGCTACCACCTGGCCCACCACGTCGACATGACCGTGCCGATGTGGAACCTGCCCCGCCTCCACGCCGCCCTCGTCGACGACGGCTACGTGGGCGACCTCGAGTGGTCGAACTACCGAAGCCTCTGGCGGGCCCAGCGCTCCCGTCCGATGGAAGCCGCGGCCTGAATCAGATGTCGACGACCTCGACCACGTCGAGGTTCCGGAAGGCGACCCCACCGCTGGACTCCTCGACCTTGGCCGCCTCGTCCTGGGTGGTCTCGTGCTCACTGTTGGCCATCGCCTCCTCATAGGAGTCGAACTCGACGATCTGCACGATGAGGCCGGGATCGTCGCGGTCGACGCAGACGGTGGCCCGCCGGGCGGTCGTCTCGTCGCCCATGAGGTCCCTGAAGCGGTGGACGTCGGCCACCGCATCGTCGGCCGTGGACCGGAACTCCATCAACTGGTAGAAGCGCATTCCCTGCCCCCTGTTCGTGGTCGGAGGCGTCACCATTCCACACCGCGTGCCGGCACGCCAACGGCAATTCGGCATCCGAGGCGGTGGTCTGGGAGGATCCACGGCACACCAACCATGTGAACGAGGAGGCCGCCCATGGCCGCAGAAGTCACCATCACATCCGGACGACTCCGGGGAACCGTCGAGCAGGGTGTGCACGCCTTCAAGGGGATCCCCTACGCCGCGGCCCCGGTCGGCGACCTGCGGTTGCGACCCCCGGTCCCTCCGGCGGCGTGGGACGGCGTGCGCTCCGCCTCCGACTACGGCCTCACCGCCATCCAGCAGGCGATGCCGGGGATCTTCGGCGAGTTGGGCACACCGCAGAGCCCGGCCGGCGACGACTGCCTGAACCTCAACGTCTGGACACCCGATCCCGGTGCCGCCGGGCTACCGGTCCTGGTCTGGATCCACGGCGGCGCCTTCTATGCCGGCAGCGGCGTCGACGACGTCTACAACGGTGCCGCCTTCGCACGTGACGGCATCGTCTGCGTCACCATCAACTACCGCCTCGGCGTGCAGGGGTTCTGGCACCTGGCCGAGCACTTCGCCGAACTGTCCGAATCGGGCAACCTCGGCCTCCTCGACCAGGTCGCCGCCCTCGAGTGGGTTCGGGACAACATCGCCGCCTTCGGTGGCGACCCGGCCCGGGTGACCATCGCCGGCGAGTCCGCCGGAGGCATGAGCGCGACCTCCCTGATGACGATGCCGGCTGCCCGGGGACTGTTCCAGCGGGCCATCCCGCAGAGCGGCGCCGGTCACAACGGCCTCGGCGCCGAGACAGCCTCGATGATCGGCGGCCACATGCTCGACATCCTCGGGGTGGCACCGGGAGACCTGGATGCACTCCAGCGGGTGCCGAACGACATCCTGCTCGACGCCCAGGTGAAGTTGGGCGACGAGTTGCAGACGACCCGCGACCCGTCGCGCTTCGGCGAGGCGGCGGCATCCGCCATGGCGTTCCAGCCCACGTACGGCACCGACGCCCTACCCCTGCGTCCCATCGACGCCATCGCCGCAGGGGCAGCCGCCGACATCGACCTGATGGTCGGCACCACGAGGGACGAGGCCCTGATCTTCATCGTCGACCTCAGGGACATCTTCAACGAGGAGCTCGTGGCCATGACCGTCGATGCCGTATTCGGAATGGCCGGAAGGGACGGCTCCGCCGTGCTCGACGTCTACCGGTCGAACCGGCCCGACGCAGAGCCCCACGAGATCGCAGCAGCCATCGAGAGCGACCGGATGTTCATCGTCCCCGCCATCCGCATGGCGGACGCCCAGGTGGCCCACAACCCGAACACCCGGCTGTACCGGTTCGACTGGCAGGCCGATGTCGCCGACGGTGCCTGGGGTGCCCACCACTTCATCGAGGTGCCGTTCGCCTTCGACCAACTCGACAACCCCCAGGCCCGAGGGTTCATCGGGGACGACCCGCCCCGACCGCTGGCCGCCGCGACGCACGCCGCCTGGGTCGGCTTCGTCCGGGACGGCGACCCGAACCACGAGGGCCTGCCCGACTGGCCCCGGTACGACGCAGAGACCCGACCCACCATGCTCTTCGACGACACCTGCAGCGTCGCCAACCGTCCCGCCGACGACGAGGTCTCCCTCTGGGAGGGCGTGGTCTGAGCATGTAGCCGGCCCCCCGCCACGCCGGACCGCGGCCTACGCTCGTCGGATGGAAGAGGAACTGGTCAAGATGCTCCTGGCGGTGGCGCTGGGCGGCGCCATCGGCTTCGAACGTGAGCTTCGCGAGAAGGCGGCGGGCATCCGCACGATCATCCTCATCACGCTCGCCTCGACGCTGTTCACCCTCACCTCGATCGAGATCGCCGGCGACGCCGACCCGGGCCGGGTGGCCGCCCAGATCGTCACCGGCGTGGGCTTCCTCGGCGGTGGCGTGATCCTCAAGGAGCGGGGCAGCATCGTCGGCATAACCACCGCCGCCACGATCTGGATGGCGGCTGCCGTGGGGGTCGCCATCGGAATCGGCGAGTACGCCGTCGCCACGGCCACCACCGCCGTTGCGTTCTCAGTGCTCCTGGCCCTGCCGTTGCTCGAGCGGCGCATCGCCACGCTGTCCTCGCAGCGCTACCGGATCACCTGCTCGGGCGAGGGCAGCCACCGCGACGAGGTGAGGACCCTGTTCACCGACTCCGGCCTCAAGGTCCGACGGATCGTCCAGACCAAGTCCGACCGGCAATCGAGGATCGAGGTCGACGCCAGCGGTCGGCCCACATCGCATCAGGCCGTGCGGCTGGTCCTGTTCAAGACCGACTTCATCAAGGACTTCCGCTAGGCGGAGGGCTGCACTCAGACCAGGCGTCGGAGTGCCTCGGTCAGGGTCGTGGCTGCTGCGGTCAACTCGTCCTCCGGCGTGTCGCCGGCAGCCAGGAGGTCGACCAGGCCGGCCGAACGTTCGCCGAGGGCGTCCCAGAGCTTCGGGTCGATCCCGAAGGGCGGCCGGTGCCCGCTGAACACCGGTGCCAACTCGACCAGCTTCGAAATCCCGGCATCGTCGCGGGGGTCCTTCCGGAGCCGGTCGCAGGCCACGAAGACCTGGGTCATCATGCGGTTGCCGTCAAGGCCGTCCAGTTCCGGCCGGTCGTCGGAACCAGATTCGAAGGCGTCGATGGCTGTCTCGACGGCGTCCTCGTCGCTCGCAAGCACGACCAGGTCGCCGACCTCGTCGAACTCGTGGGCGATCCCGAGCCTTGCAAGGAGATCGGAGAAGGCGGTCTGCTCGGCGTCGGCCCAGTCGGTCATCTCGTAGGCCAACTTCTCGGCGTCGGGGTCGAGGGCCGGCCCGCCGGTCGACTCGGCGACCGTGAGGAGTTCGTCGACCACACCCTCGTCGGCCGCCCGCACGACCAGGGTTGCACCCTGCCATGCGTGGGCAATGCCGTCGTCGGTCAGCAGCTGGTCGAGGATGCGCCGGGCCTCGCCTGCCCACTCGTGCAGTTCGTAGGCCAACTGGTCCTCGTCGGGTGCCCCCACGGTCCCGGCATCGACCGGTGCCTCCTCCACCAACGCCACCCCGCACTCGAGGCAGTCGTCGACGTTGGGGGCGTACTCGATTCCGCACTGGAAGCACCATGGCATGGGCGACATCCTGACATCCCGACGGCCCGCTCCCACCCTCGTCGACGTGGGCACCGGCGGGGTCATCCCGACCCTGCCCGGCGGGGGTAACGTCGTAGGCCGTGGACGACTCCCCGAATCCCGACGCCCCCGACCGGAACCTGGCCCTCGACCTGGTGCGGGTGACCGAATCCGCCGCCCTGGCCGCCTCCCGCTGGATGGGCCGCGGCGACAAGCTGGGCGCCGACGGCGCCGCCGTCGACGCCATGCGCCAGATGCTGCGCACGATCCCCATGGACGGCACGGTGATCATCGGCGAGGGCGAGAAGGACGAGGCGCCGATGCTCTACAACGGTGAGCACGTGGGCGACGGCACTCCACCGGGCGCCGACATCGCCGTCGACCCCATCGACGGCACCGCCCTGACCGCCCTGGGCCGCGGCAACGCCCTGGCGGTCATCGCCGTGAGCGACCAGGGCACCATGTTCGACCCCGGTCCGTGCGTCTACATGGAGAAGATCGCCGTCGGCCCCGGGTGCGCCGACGCCATCGACATCGACCTGACGTACACCGAGAACCTCCGGCGTGTGGCCGAGGCCAAGGGCAAGTCGGTGGGCGACATCACCGCCGTCATCCTCGACCGGGACCGCCACAACGACCTGATTGCCGAGGTGCGCGACGCCGGTGCCCGCATCCGCCTCATCCCCGACGGTGACGTGGCCGGCGCCATCTCCGTCGCCTGGCCCGATTCCGGCGCCGACATCCTGTTCGGCATCGGCGGCACCCCCGAGGGCGTGATCGCCGCCGCCGCGCTCAAGTGCATGGGCGGCGTGCTCGCCGGCCGCCTGTGGCCACGCAACGACGCCGAGCGTGCCGCAGCCGCCGACCTGGGCTACGACCTCGACGCCGTACTCATGACCGACGACCTGGTGGCCGGCGACAACTGCTTCTTCGCCGCCACGGGCATCACCGACGGCGACCTCGTGAAGGGCGTCCACTACGCCAACGGCCAGGCCCACACCCAGTCGCTGGTCATGCGCTCGAAGTCCGGCACGGTCCGCTTCGTCGAGGCACACCACAGCCTCGACAAGCTCCAGGACTTCTCCGCCGTCGACTACTGAGCCTCAGCGTTCGTTCAGGCCGAAGCCCGGGCACCAGGCCGTGGGCATGACGGCCCAACTGCGGCCGTCGGAGAGCCCCGACGCCAGGACCGACACGACCTCGCGGCCGCCGGCCACCGGCATTTCGCTGTATCCCGGATCCGTCGAGACCCCGCCCCATGCACCTCCCGGAAGGAGGCCGGCGCCTTCACAGACGCCTCCTTCGGAGTGGGCTCGCCGACGGCGTCGGACGAAAGGGTGGCGAACATCGAATAGCGGCCCTCCATCGGACAGTCGAGGATGCCATCCACGAAGTACGTGATCCCGACCCCGTCGGGCTCCTCCACCGCCCTTGAACCACAGACAGGTGCGAACACGGCGAGCGTGCGTCGGCCACCCCGGAACCACTACCGGGGGAAGTGGGTTGGTCAGCCCTCGGCGCCGGCCACGGTCAGGCGGACATCGGCCCTGGCCAGTGCACCTACGGCCTCCACGTCGTCCTTGTCGGCCGACAGGGCCGACTCGGCGCCCGCCTTCGCCACCCGGGCCCGCTCGACGTCGATGTCACCGGCGGCCTCGGACACGTCCGACAGGATGCTGATCTTCGTCCCGGCCACCTGCACGAACCCCCGGTGCACAGCGAACGTGTCGCGGCCACCGTCGGGACGCACCACGTCGACCGACCACACGGCCAGAACCCCGATGAACGGCACGTGGCCCGGCTGGAAGGCGATGTCGCCACCACCCACCGTGCGGGCGATGACCATGTCGGCCTCGCCCTGGTAGGTGATGGCCTCCGGCGAGACCAACTCGATCTGGAACGTCATGGCGCCGCTCAGTCCGCGAGCTCGCGGGCCCTGCGCTGCACGTCCTCGGCGCCGCCGACGTTCAGGAACGCCTGCTCGGGCAGGTCGTCGAGCTCGCCGTCGACGAGGGCGGCGAACGAGTCGACCGTCTCCTCGACGGGCACCGTCACGCCGGGCAGGCCGGTGAAGACCTCGGCCACGTTCATCGGCTGCGACAGGAAGCGCTGGACCTTGCGGGCACGCGACACCGTGATCTTGTCCTCTTCCGACAGTTCGTCGAGGCCGAGGATGGCGATGATGTCCTGGAGTTCCTTGTACCGCTGGAGGATCTCCTGCACACGGCGGGCCGTCTCGTAGTGGCGTTCGCCGACGACCTCGGGCGTGAGGATCGTCGAGGTCGAGGCCAGCGGATCGACTGCCGGGTAGATGCCCAGGGCGGCGATGTCGCGGCTCAACTCGGTGGTGCCGTCGAAGTGGGTGAACGACGTGAACGGCGCCGGGTCGGTGTAGTCGTCGGCGGGCACGTAGACGGCCTGCATCGACGTGATCGAGCGGCCCCGGGTGGTGGTTATCCGCTCCTGGAGCTGGCCCATCTCGTCGGCCAGCGTCGGCTGGTAGCCCACGGCCGACGGCATGCGACCCAGCAGGGTCGACACCTCGGAGCCGGCCTGCACGAACCGGAAGATGTTGTCGATGAACAGGAGCACGTCCTGGCCCTGCTCGTCGCGGAAGTACTCGGCCATGGTCAGCGCCGAAAGGGCCACCCGCAGGCGGACCCCCGGTGGCTCGTCCATCTGGCCGAACACGAGGGCGGCCTTCTCGAGCACGCCCGACTCGTCCATCTCGAGCAGGAGGTCGGTGCCCTCACGGGTGCGCTCGCCGACTCCGGCGAACACGGACACGCCACCGTGGTTGGTGGCCACGCGGTTGATCATCTCGGTGATGAGCACCGTCTTGCCGACACCGGCGCCGCCGAACAGGCCGATCTTGCCGCCCTGCAGGTACGGGGTGAGCAGGTCGATGACCTTCACACCGGTCTCGAACATCTGGGCCTTGGGCTCGAGCGAGTCGAACGAGGGGGCGCTGCGGTGTATCTCCCACCGGTCGGCGCCGACACCGGCGGTCGGGTCGTCGAGGCCCTGGCCGATCACGTTGAACACGTGGCCGAGCGTGGCGTCGCCCACCGGCACGGTGATGCCGCTGCCGGTGTTGCGCACGACGGTGCCCCTGGTGAGGCCGTCGGTCGGCTTCATGGCGATGGCCCGCACACGGTGGGAGCCGATCTGCTGGGCCACCTCGGCCACGATCGTCACGTTGTTGCCGTCGACGGTGACGTCGAACTCGAGGGCCGTGTTGATCTCGGGGAGTTCGCCCTGGGGGAACTCGGCGTCGATGACCGGGCCGGCGATGCCGACGATGTGGCCGTCTCGGAGGTCGGTGGCGGTCGTCATGGTTGCTCCTGGTTGCTTTCGATCAGGGGATCAGTGCTCGGCGCCCACGGGGGCGGGTTCTTCAGACTCGTTGTCGCTGCCCAGCGCCTCGGCACCACTGACGATCTCCATGATCTCGGTGGTGATGGCGTCCTGGCGGGCCTGGTTCATCTCTCGGGAGAGCTTGGTTATGAGCTCCTCGGCGTTGTCGGTGGCGGCCTTCATGGCCCGCTGACGGCTGGCGTGTTCGGAGGCGGCCGAGTCGAGCAGGGCACCGAACAGGCGGGCCTCGACGTATCGGGGCAGCAGGGACTCGAGCACCGCCTCGGGCGACGGCTCGAACTCGAAGGCCCCGCTGAGGTCGGTGTCGCCGCTGCCCTCGGTGGCGATGGTCTCGGTGCTCTCGAGCGGCAGGAAGCGCCGGGTGGCGACCTTCTGGCTGCCGAGGCTCACGAACTCCGTATAGGCGAGTTCGACCCGGTCGATACGGCCCTCGCTGAACATCGCCGACACCTCGTCGGCGATGCGGCGGGCGTCCTCGTAGGTCGGGTTGTCGCTGATGCCCATGGTGAACGAGTCGATGGCGTACTTCCGGAAGGCGAAGTAGTCGCGGGCCTTCTTGCCGATGACGATCAGCGAGTAGTCGGCGCCCTCCGACCTGGCGTTCTGGACCTGACGTTCGGCGGCCTTGATGACCGATGAGTTGTACGGGCCGGCGAGGCCCCGGTCGGACGAGATGACGATCACGCCGACCCGCTCGACCTTCTCGGCCCTGCGGAGCAGCGGATGGTCGACCTCGGCACCGCCGGCGGCGAGGTTCTCGATGACGGCGGTGATCTGCTCGGCATAGGGGCGGGCGGCACGGGCCCGCTGCTGCGCCTTCACCACGCGGGTGGCGGCGATCAGTTCCATGGCCCGGGTGATCTTCTTGGTGTTCTGGACGCTGCCGATGCGGCGCCGCAGGACCCGTTCCTTACCTCCGGCCAACGCACGCTCCCTTCACGGGGGCGCGCCGGGCCGCCGGCGGGGCGGAACCGTGGACGCAGGTCGGGCGGGACACGTGAATCACTCGGCGGCAGCCGAGATGTCCTCTTCGGGAAGCGTCGTGTCGGCATCGACGAGAACGGAATCGATGTCGGTCCCCTCGGCGTCGGGGGCGTCGTCATCAGCAGCCGAGCCGGCGAACTGCTCGGTGAAGGCGGCGATCGCGGCGTCGAAGGCTTCTTCGTCGCCGATCCTGCCGGTGTCGCGGATGTCGGCCAGGACCTCGCTGTGGCGGGTCCGGAACCAGTCGAGCAACTCGGCCTCGTAGCGCCGCACGTCGGCGATGGTGACACCGTCGAGGTGGCCACGGGTGCCTGCCCAGATCGACACGACCTGTTCCTCGACCACGAGTGGCGAGTTGAGGCCCTGCTTGAGGAGTTCGGTGAGGCGGTAGCCACGGTCCAGTTGCGCCTGGGAGAGGGCGTCCAGGTCGGAGCCGAAGGCGGCGAACGACTCGAGTTCGCGGAACTGCTGGAGGTCTGACTTGAGCGTACCCACGGCCGTCTTCATGGCCTTGACCTGGGCGGCCGAGCCGACGCGTGACACCGAGATGCCGACGTCGACTGCGGGACGCACGCCCGACTTGAACAGGTCGTCCTGGAGGAAGATCTGGCCGTCGGTGATCGAGATCACGTTTGTCGGGATGAACGCCGCCACGTCGCCGGCCTTGGTCTCGATGACCGGCAGGGCGGTCATCGAGCCGGCGCCGAGGTCGTCGCTGAGCTTGGCGGCACGCTCCAGCAGGCGACTGTGCAGGTAGAAGACGTCGCCCGGGTAGGCCTCGCGGCCCGGCGGGCGACGCAGCAGCAGCGACATCTGGCGGTAGGCCTCGGCCTGCTTCGAGAGGTCGTCGTAGACGGCGAGGGCGTGGCCCCCGTTGTCCATCCAGTGCTGACCCATGGCGCAGCCGGCATACGGGGCGAGGTACTTGAACGGCGCCGGCTCGGACGCCGGGGCGACGACCACGACCGTGTACTCCATGGCCCCGTGGGACTCGAGCACGGCCACGTTCTGGGCGACCGTCGAGGCCTTCTGGCCGATGGCGACGTAGACGCAGTTCACGCCCTGGCCGGCCTGGTTGATGATCGTGTCGATGGCGATCGTCGTCTTGCCGGTCTTGCGGTCGCCGATGATCAACTCGCGCTGGCCACGGCCGATCGGGATGAGCGAGTCGATCGACTTGATGCCGGTCTGCATCGGCTCGTGCACGGGCTTGCGGCCCATGATCCCGGGTGCCTGGATCTCCATGCGTCGCTGCACCGTGTTGGTGAGCGGGCCCTTGCCGTCGATGGGCTCGCCGAGTGCGTTCACGACGCGTCCCAGGAGGCCATCGCCCACGGGGAGTGAGAGGATGTCACCGGTCGCCCGGACGGTCTGCCCCTCTTCGATGTCGTCGACCTCGCCCAGGACGACTGCACCGATGGAGTCCTCGTCCAGGTTCAGGGCCAGGCCCATCGTGCCGCTCTCGAACTGGAGCAGTTCGTTGACCGCAGCGTCGGGCAGGCCCGACACCCGGGCGATGCCGTCACCAACCTCGAGCACACGACCCACCTGGGTCTGTTCGAGGCTGGGCTCGAAACCCTCGAGGTTCTTCTGGATCGCGGCCGCAATGTCCGCCGTGTTGATCGTCAGTTCAGCCATGGTTCTCTCTCGTCTCGGATGGCTCGCGTACTACCGGAAGCTCTCGCGGAGCTGGTTCAGGCGGCGTCGGACGCTGCCGTCGATGATGTCGTCGCCGATCTCGGTGACAACCCCGCCCAGAACGCTGGGGTCCTCGACCACGCGGATCTCGACGTCCTTGCCGGTCGAGGTCCTGATGGCGGCGGCGAGTCGTTCCCGCTGGTCGGCGGTGAGGGCGATGGCGGAGCGCACGGTGGCGACCGCCTTGTTGCGTGATGCGGCACTGCGCTCGATGAAGGCGTCGACGATGGCGGGCAGCTCGGCGGCCCGTCCGGCACCGACCACCATCGCGACCAGCGACGAAGTGGTCGCCGAGGCCCGGCCGTCGAGGAGGTCGTCGACCACCTGGAGGCGTCGTGCCGCCGGGACGTTGTCGTCGGCAAGCGTCGTGCGGAGTTCGTCGTTGGATCGGAACGCCTGGGCGAAGTCGAACAACTCGTCCTCGACGGCCGAGAGGTCACCCTCGACCGACGCGACTGAGAACAGCGCCTCGGCGTAGCCGGCCACGGCGGCGTCAGCCATCGGCTCCGGCCACCTCGTCGATGTAGGCGTCGATCAGGTTGCCCTGCACCTCGGCGTCGAGGCTCGACTGCACGACCCGCTCGGCCGCACCCAGGGCGATGGAGGCGACCTCGGCGCGGAGGTCGGCGATCGCCTGGGCCTTTGCTGCGTCGGATTCGGCAGCGGCGCGCTCCCGGATCCCGGCGGCATCGGCCTCGGCACGTGCGACCAGGTCGGCACGTACCTTCTCGGCGTCGCCACGGGCCTCGTCGATCAGGCGGGAGGCCTCGGCCTTGGCGTCGGCCAGCCGTGCCTCGTAGTCGGACTTCACGGACTGTGCATCGAGCTTGGCCCGGTCGGCCTCGTCGAGGTCGGAGCGGATCCGTTCGGCACGGGCATCCATGGCGCCCTGCACGGCCGGGAAGCCCTTCTTGACCATGAGCACGAACAGGATCAGGAAGGCGCCGCCTCCCCAGATGATCTCGTTCAACTCGGGCAGGATCGGGCTGGGGGCCTCGAAGCACTTCTCGAGTTCGTCCTGGACGGCCTCGTCGTGGAGCAGGTGGCTGTCGAGCTCACCGTGGGCCTCGAGGTGTTCGGCCATGCAGGCGCCCACGCTGTCGCCGGAGGCCGAGGCGGGGCCGGCAAGGGCCACCAACACGACAAGGGCGAGCAGCGGGGCCGCCAGAAGGCGATTCCGTTGGTTACGCATGGGTTCGACTCTCTTTCGTTCGACCCGTGCCTCAGGGCATCAGGAGGATGAAGACGACGAACCCGATGAGGGCCAGCGCCTCGGTGAAGGCGATGCCGAGGAACATCGTGGTCCGGGCCATGCCAGCGGACTCGGGCTGGCGGGCCATCGCCGAGATGGCGTTGCCGACCACTGTTCCGATACCGATGCCGGGGCCGATGGCCGCGAGGCCGTAGCCGAGGCCGGCACCGATGGCCTTGAGGCCCTCGAGCATCTCACCGGCTGCCGTTTGCGCCAGAACGTTCAGCACTTGGTTTCTCCTGGTTCGTGTTGTTCCGGGTCGGAGGATCCGAGTCCGGGTGGTTTGTTGGGATCTGTTGGTTTCGAGAAGTCGAGGGGTGCGCTGCGGCTAGTGGGCCGGGTGCATCGAACCGCCGATGTAGACGGCGGTCAGGATCGTGAAGATGAACGCCTGCAGGACCGAGACGAGGATCTCGAAGCCGGTCATGAGGACGAGCATGCCGAAGGGGGCGATCGCCGTCGGGGGAAAGGCACCCCACAGGGCGGTGGTGAGCACGGCGAAGGTGACCAGCAGGAGGTGGCCGGCGACCATGTTGGCCCAGAGTCGGATGGCCAGCGAGAAGGGCCGCACCACGAAGGTAGACACCAGCTCGATGGGGGTCACGATCAGGTAGAGGGCGACCGGCACGCCCGGGGGGAACAGGGAGTTCTTGAGGTAGCCACCGAGGCCCTGGGAGCGCACGCCGACCACGTTGTAGATGCACCACACGACGATGGCGAGGGTGATCGGGACGGCCATGCGACTGTTGGCCGGGAACTGGATGCCCGGGATGACCTCGGTGATGTTCGAGAAGAGGATGAAGAAGAACATCGTGGTCAGGAAGGGCATGAACTTCCTGCCCTCTGGGCCGATCGTCTCCATGACGATCGACTCCTCGACGAAGGTCACGCCCGATTCGGCGACGTGCTGGACGCCGGCGGGCACCAACGGGGCGTTCTTGCGACCGGCCACGAGGAAGATGGCCGCCGTGATGACGACCGCCGCCAGGTAGATCAGGACCGTCTTGTTGACGGCGTACACGGTCCCGTCGAACAGGAGGGCCGGCCACTCGAAGAGGTGGCTGACGGGCGGGAAGTCGAGGGCGAGCACGTTCACGTGTGGTGCTACTCCTGGGGTGACGTGGGATCGGTGGACGGTTCGTCACCGAACTTCCGTGCCGACGGCGCCAGGCCCGGGTGGGCCAGCGTCATCGACACACGCTTGGTCTCCGCTGCGAGGAGGCCGAGGTGGGTGACGAGCAGGGTGATGGCGAAGGGTACGGCGGAGAACCAGCCGGTGCTCTTGAACGCCAGGGCGATCACAGCCAGCAGGCCGAGTCGGACGACATAGCCGAGCAGGACGGCACCGTAGAGGGCGTTGAGCGAGACGGAGACGGCGCGACCGATGATGGCGGCACCGAGGAGGAAGTTGCCTGCGACGAGCAGCAGTGCCAGCCCGGCCGACACGGCGCCGTCGACACCGCCGAGGACGGCTCCGAGGACCAGGAAGGCCGGCGACACCCAGGCGGCGCGGCGAGCCAGGTCGCGGGCGATCTCCTGTTCGGGGCCCTCGGCGGGCAGCACGACATCGGCGTGATCGGTCGCGGCGCTCACGGAACCAACGGCCCCCGGGCCTGCCAGGCCTCGCGGCGGGAGGCGACCTCGCGGTCGAGGTTGATGCGGTAGTCGCGGGCCAGTCGCCACACGGAGTAGCCGGCGGTGACCAGCACGAAGGCGACCGTGAACACCGGCGAGGTGCCTATCGAACGGTCGAGGAGCCAGCCCAGCACGCCGAAGATCGCTGGGGTCACGGCCAACTCGAAGGCGGCGGCGGCGGCGTCGCCGAAGCCCTGCTTCAACTCGCGCGCTTCAGCCTGCTGCATCAACGTTGACCTCTGACGAGACGGGGAGGACGGGGGTGCATGAGGTGGGGGCGGAAGGCCCCCCCCAGCGCTTGTGAATATATTCTCTATCTCCCGTGAGGGCAACCCCCTACCCCTCGACGGCGGCGTGACATCCGGCTCGTGCGCGGGCTCATGCATCGCTGTCGGATTCCTCCTGTTCCGGACCGCCCCGGGCTCCGAGCCGGAGCCGCGGCCGACCCTCCCGGTACACCGGGTGGCGGGCCGTGCGCAGGCGCGGGTGCAACACCGTGAACAGCAGCAGGCAGACGGCGGCGATGCCGGTCGGCATGATGGCGTCGCCCCTGCCCGTGTAGGTCGGCCACAACACGAAGCTCGAGAGCAGCGCCGTCCATGCCCAGAGGATGAACACCGCCCGCCGGTGTCCGTGGCCCAACTTCATGATCCGGTGGTGTACGTGTTCCTTGTCGGCCTGGGTGATCCGAAGGCCCCGGGTGGCGATACGGCGCACGATGGCGAACGTCATGTCGAGCAACGGCACCCCGAGGATGAACAGCGGGATGAACAGCGGGGCGAAGAAGAAGAACGACTGGCCCGAGAAGGGGGCGTCGGTGCGGCCGCCCACGGAGACCGTCGATGCTGCCATCAACAGGCCCAGCAGCATGGAGCCACCGTCTCCCATCATGATCCGTGCCGGATAGATGTTGTGGGGCAGGAAGCCGACGCAGATGCCGATGACCAGCACGGCCAGGAGGGCACCGGGGTTGCCCTCGAAGAGGACGCCGGCGTCGCCGAGCCGCACCGCATAGAGGAGGAACGCGCCGGCTGCGATGCCCACGATGCCCGTCGCAAGACCGTCGAGGCCGTCGATGAGGTTGACGGCGTTGGCGATGAGCACGACCCAGACCACGGTGAACAGTGCCGACAGGTCCGGTGACAGCAGGATCAGGTCGAGGAACGGGACGCGCAGCACGAGCAGCGACACTCCGGCCAGCGACAGCACCGCGCCGGCGGCGACCATGCCCGCCACCTTGGCCGGGGCCGACACGGGGCGGACGTCGTCGAGCGTGCCGACGGCGCAGATGAGCGTTGCGGCGACCAGCAGCCCGATCATCTCCGTGGGGGTCGCGAAGGCCGCCGAGAAGTCGCCGATTCCCCAGGCAACGGCCAGGCCGACGACGAGGCCGGCCATCATGGCGAGCCCGCCCAGGGCGGGCATGGCGTACTCGTGGACGTGCCTTTCATCGGGGGCGACGACCAGGCCGGCCCCTGCTGCTGCCCGGCGGACTACCGGTGTGGCCAGCGCCGTGGCCAGCGCGGCCGCCACTCCGACGATCAGGTAGGCGGTCGCGGCGGGCATGGGATCAGGTGCCGACGCAGGTCCGGGTGGCGCCCGCCGAACTCATCGGCAGGCTCAGCCGCCGTACGGCGTGAACCTGCCGCACAGTTCGGCGACGTCGGCTCGAACCGCTGCAACCACCGAGTCGTCGTCGCGGCCGCGCAGTGTGTGGGCGATGAATTCGGCGATCTCGGCCATCTCGGCCTCCTTCATGCCCTGGGTGGTGGTCGACGGGGTGCCGATCCGGACGCCGCTGGTCACGAACGGCGAACGGGGGTCGTCGGGCACCGTGTTCTTGTTGAGCGTAATGCCCGCCCGGTCGAGGACATCCTGGGCGACGGCCCCCGTGCACTCCTCGTCGAAGGTTCGCAGGTCGACCAGCATGAGGTGGTTGTCGGTACCGCCGGAGACCAGCCGAAAGCCGTGGGAGGCGAGGGCCTCGGCCAGGGCCCGGGCGTTGGCGACGATCTGGCGGGCATAGCCGGCGAACGACGGGTCGGCCGCCTCGCGGAACGCCACGGCCTTGGCGGCGATGTGGTGCTCGAGCGGTCCGCCCTGGGTGCCCGGGAAGATGGCCCTGTCGATCGCCTTGGCGTACTCGGCCCGGCTGAGTATGCAGCCACCGCGGGGGCCGCGGAGGGTCTTGTGGGTGGTGAAGGTGACGACGTCGCAGTAGGGCACCGGGTTGGGGTGCACACCACCGGCGATGAGGCCGGCGATGTGGGCGGCGTCGAACATGAGCATCGCCCCGACCTCGTCGGCGATCTCGCGAAACGGTGCGGCGTCGATGGTGCGGGAGTAGGCGGTGGCGCCGGCGACGATCAACTTCGGGCGGTGGGCCTTGGCCTTGTCGCGCAGATCGTCGAGGTCGATGCGCTCGTCGCTGGCCGTGAGGCCGTACGACACGAACTCGTAGAGCATCGAGCTGGCGTTGACCGGCGAGCCGTGCGTGAGGTGGCCACCGTGGTCGAGGCTGAGGCCCAGCACGGTGTCGCCGTGCTCGAGCAACGCCTGGTACGCGGCCATGTTGGCGTTGGCGCCGGAGTGCGGCTGCACGTTGGCATGGTCGGCGCCGAACAGGGCCTTGGCCCGCTCGCGGGAGAGGTCCTCGACCTCGTCGACGTGGACGTTGCCGCCGTAGTAGCGCTTGCCGGGATAGCCCTCGGCGTACTTGTTGGTGAGCACCGAACCCGAGGCCTCGAGCACCGCCGGGGAGGCGAAGTTCTCGGAGGCGATGAGCTGGAGGGTGGTGTTCTGTCGCTCGAGCTCGTCGGCCACATAGCCGAACAGTTCGTCGTCGCGGGATGAGGGCCAGGGCATCGGGGCGCTCGATTCTCATGGTCGATCGGGTGCCTAGAGGCTAGTGGCCGGAGGTGGCACGCGACGGGGCGACGGCGTTGGAACGCAGTGCTTCGACCAGGGCGTCGGCGGCGGCGTCGGGTGGCACGTCGACCCTCTGGGCAAGGACCAGTTGCCGGACGGCGATCGGCTCGTGGCGGGCGGGGACGAGCGGTTCGGCACCTGGCTCGGCCTGGGCGGTCGGCAGCACTGCCCAGCCGAGCCCGAGGCGGACCATCTCGCGCAGTACCTCGGGTTGGTTCGACTCGGCGACCACCTCGAAGCGTGCCCCTGTGGCGGCCAGGGCGGTGGCGATGACGCTGCGTGTATGCGAGCCGGACGGGAACGCCACCCAGGGTCCCCAGGTGGCGGGGGTGCCGACGTCGGCGTCGTCGGGGGCGTAGACGAGGAGGGGTTCGTCGAGCAGCGGCTCGGCGATGACTTCGGCGGGGAGGTCGGCGGGCCGGACGAGGACCGCCACGTCGAGGTCGCCCCGCACGAGGGACTCGAGCAGTTGGCCGGAGGGGGCCACGGTGAGGTGGAGGTCGATGTCGGGGTGCCCGGTGCGAAATGCCCGGATGGCGAAGGCCCGGTGGTGGACGGCGACGGCGTCGATGGTGCCGAGGCGGACGTTTCCGGAGGTGCCGGTGCGGCGGGTCCCGGCCCAGCGGGCGAGGTCGCGGGTGGCGGCGACGACCCGGCGTGCGTGGGCGAGCACCTCGGCGGCGTCGGGGCGCAGCAGGGTCTGGCGGCCGCGACGCTCGAACAGCGGCAGGCCCACCCGGCGTTCGAGCTCGGCCAGGCCCTGGGTGAGGGCCGACGGGGTGACGCCGAGTCCGGCGGCGGCGGCGGCCCGGGTGGGGGCGTCGGCGGCGGCCACGAGGTACTCGAGCTGCTGGACGGTGAGGTTCGGGAGCACCGGGAGGTCACGTGGGGAGGCCATGTGGAACGCCTTCAGGTTGATTTAGTCATTCTAAACTCTAGCCGCAGTTGCTTCGATAACCCTTAGTCTCGGGGAATGCCTGAAACCACTGCTTCCCCATCCACGCGCTCCCCGCGCGACATCGCACCCGCCACCGGCCGACTCGGGATCCTCACGCCCGGCCTCGGCGCCGTCGCCTCCACCTTCATCGCCGGCGTGGTCGCCGCCCGCCAGGGCCTGACAGCCCCGATCGGCTCGGTCAGCCAGATGGCGCACATCCGCCTCGGCGCCCGCGACGAGGACCGCAACCCGCTGATCCGGGAGTTCGTCCCGCTCGCCGACCTCGACGACCTCGTCTTCGGCGGCTGGGACCCGATCTCGGCCAATGTGCTCGAGGCCGCCCGCACCTGCGGCGTGCTCGACGAAAGCGACCTCGCCCCGCTGTCGGCCGAACTCGAGGGCATCGTCGCGATGGACGCCGTATTCGACCAACGCTGGGTCAAGAAGCTCGACGGCGTGCGCGTCAAGCAGGTCGCCTCCAAGTGGGAGCAGGCCGAGGCGCTGATCGCCGACATCGACCGGTTCCGCACCGAAAACGGCTGCGACCGCCTCGTGATGGTCTGGTGCGGGTCGACCGAGGCCTACCAGGAGGCCAGCGCGGTCCACGACACCGTCGAGGCGTTCGAGGCCGGCCTGCGCACCGACGACGAGAACATCTCACCCAGCCAGATCTACGTGTACGCCGCCCTCATGAGCGACGTGCCGTTCGCCAACGGTGCCCCCAACCTGTCCGTCGACCTGCCGTGCATGATCGAGTTGGCCGAGGCCCGCGGCGTGCCGATCGCCGGCAAGGACTTCAAGACCGGCCAGACGCTCATGAAGACGCTCCTGGCACCCGGCTTCAAGGCCCGGATGCTCGGCCTGCGCGGCTGGTACTCGACCAACATCCTCGGCAACCGCGACGGCGAGGTACTCGACGACCCCGAGAACTTCAAGACCAAGGAGGTCTCGAAGCTCGGTGTGCTCGACACGATCCTCCAGCCCGATTCATACCCCGACCTCTACGGCGAGATCGACCACGTGGTGCGCATCAACTACTACCCGCCCCGCGGCGACAACAAGGAGGGGTGGGACGCCATCGACATCTTCGGATGGATGGGCTACCCGATGCAGATCAAGGTCGACTTCCTCTGCCGTGACTCGATCCTCGCCGCACCGATCGTGCTGGACCTGGCGCTGTTCCTGGACCTGGCCCACCGGGCCGGGCAGTCAGGTGTGCAGGAGTGGCTGTCGTTCTACCTCAAGGCCCCGCAGGCGGCCACCGACGCCGGCCCCGAGCACGACCTGTTCATCCAGCAGACCAAGCTCAAGAACACGCTCCGCGAGTGGATGGGCGAACAGCCCGTCACCCACTCAGAGGCCGGCTGACCCGGCGGACCGCTGGCCTTCAGGCGTTGGCGGGTTCCCGGCGCCAGAGCTCCGGGTAGAGGTCGGTGCCGATCCGGTCGCCAGACGACAGGCCCACCTCGGTCATGACGGCCGAGTTGTCGGGATCCATGCCCTCGGGACGGAACAGCACCCGCACGTCGTCGCCCAGCCACTGGGTGTTGAACACCTTCAGTTCCCGGTCGGGTGCAAGGTTGCCGGACCCGCCATGGACGATCCGGGCGTTGAAAACCACCACGTCGCCGGGCTCCATCGCCCACCCCAGGACCTCGTAGTCGTCCCGGTTGCCCTCGATGTCGGGAAACGGCACGACGTCGTCGTCGAACTCCACCCGGTCCCGGTCGTCGCCGGTGAGGGCCCCGAAGTTCTCCTGGCGGAACTTCTGCATCCAGCGGTGTGACCCGGCCACGAACTCGAGGGTGCTGGCCCGCTCGACGGGCACCAGCGGCATCCACGCCGAGCAGGTGTCGAACCCCTCGACCGACCAGTACGGCTCGTCCTGGTGGAACGGGGTGCGGAACTGCGTCCCGGCGGAACGCACGAACACGGCGTCGAAGAAGAAGTTGACGGCCTCGACCTCCATGAGCCGCCCGGCGATCTCGGCCATGTCGGAGCGGAAGGCGAAGTCGCGGTACTCGGGGATGTGGAGCCACGACTGGCTGTCGTAGAAGGTGGTGCGCCCGTCGGCGTCCCGGTCCCAGAAGCGGCCCCGGTCGGAAGGCTCGGCGATGTTGCACTCGATGCCGGCAGCCAACTTCGCTATCCACTCGGGACCGAACGCCTGGCGCAGGCACACGGCGCCGTCACGCGAGTAGGCGGCGACCAGATCGTCGGTGACCAGTTCGGCGACGCCCATCGGACCCCCGTGTCGTTCAGAACCTGTGCAGAGCGCGGCAACGAAGCAGCGACACCCGGTCAGATGTTGGCCTGGCGGTCCTTCCAGTACTCGTCCTTCAGGAGGCGCTTGTAGAGCTTGCCGGTCGGGTGGCGGGGCAGCTCTTCACGGAAGTCGACGCTGCGGGGGCACTTCACGTCGGCCAACTGCGACCGGCAGTAGGCGATCAGCTCCCGCTCGAGCTCGGGGCCGGGGGTGGTGCCGTCGGCCGGCTGGACCACCGCCTTGACCTCCTCGCCGAAGTCGTCGTTGGGCACGCCGAACACAGCCACGTCGAACACCGAGGGGTGCATCGTGAGGACGTTCTCCGTCTCCTGGGGATAGATGTTCACCCCACCCGAGATGATCATGTACGCCTTGCGGTCCGTGAGGTAGAGGAACCCGTCCTCGTCGAGTCGGCCCACGTCGCCCAGGGTCGAGAGGTCCTCGCCCAGGCGGGCGGCGGCCGTCTTCTCGGGATCGTTGTGGTACTCGACCTTGATGTCCGAGCGGAAGTAGATGCCACCCTCCTCGTTGGCCGGGAGTTCGTTGCCCTCGTCGTCGACGATGACGACCTCGCCCATTATCGCCTTGCCGACCGAGCCCGGGTGGGCCAACCAGTCCTCGGAGTTGGTGAACGTGAGGCCGGTGCCCTCGGTGCCGGCGTAGTACTCGTAGATCACGGGTCCCCACCAGTCGATCATCTGGCGCTTCACCTCGACCGGACAGGGGGCGGCGGCATGGATGGCGACCCGCAGCGTCGACAGGTCGTACCGGGAGCGGACCTCTTCGTCGAGCTTGAGCATCCGCACGAACATGGTGGGCACCCACTGGCTGTCGGTGACGCCGTGGCTCTCGATCAGGGCCAGGGACTGCTCGGGGTCGAACTTCTCCATCACGATGATGGTGGTGCCGAGGCCCAGGTAGCCCATGCAGAAGCGCAGCGGCGCCGAGTGGTACAGCGGCGCCGGCGAGAGGTAGGTGCCTCCCGGCTGCGAGCCGAACAGGATCTGTGCCATCGCCGAGATGGATCCGGCCGTGCCGAGCGGCTCGGGGACCAGCGTCCTCTTGATCCCCTTCGGCCGGCCGGTGGTACCCGACGAGTAGAGCATGTCGGTGCCGCTCACCCAGTCGGGATCGGCCTCGGAGGACTGGGCGGCGACGGCGTCCTCGAAGGAGGCGTGGTCGGGCAGTTCGCCACCGATCGAGAAGCGGACCTCGACGTTCGGCGTGGCGGCGGTGACCTCGGCCAGCACGTCTTCCTTGTAGGGGGAGGTGACGAACACGCGGGCGCCGCAGTCGTCGACGATGTAGGCCAGTTCCTCGGCGGTCAGTCTGGACGACGCCGCCGTGTAGCGGAGGCCGGCGTAGTGGGCGCCCCAGACGAGCGGCAGGAACTCGATCCGGTTCTCGAGGCATAACGCCATGTGGTCGCCGAACCCCAGCCCGAGGCTGTGGAACAGGTTGGCGATGCGACAGGCCTGCCCGTGGAGTTCGCCGAAGGTCATCGTCTCGCCGGATGCGGCCATGACGATGGCGGGACGGTCGGGGTCCTCGACCGCCCAGTAGCCCGGGTATTCGGTCAGTGCCGGTTCAGGGGCGGAGGTGTCGTCGGTCATGGCGTCGAACCGTACCGCCGGACGTCAGGTGGGACCGAGACGGGTGGGACCCGGGCGGACTGTCACATGGGATGCGTACTCTCTGGGACGACATGAACGCCACCTTCGCCTTCACCGCCTATGGGGCACCCGCCACCGTCGCTCTCGCCGATGCCATCGCAGCGGCCAAGGGCGACGACCTGCTGGCTCCCGTCACCGTGGTTGTGCCCTCGAACCTCGTGGGAGTGTCGGCCCGACGCACGCTGGCCGCAGACTCGCCCGCCGGGCTGGCCGCAGTCCGCTTCGAGACCGTCCTGGGCCTGGCCCGCCTGCTGGCCGGGCCCTCGCTTCCCGGTGGGCGCCGCCGGGTCACCGACCCCGTGGTGGGCGCTGCAGTGCGGTCCGTCCTCGCATCGTCGGCCGAGCTGCTGCTACCCGTCGCCCGCCATCCGGCCACCGAGCGGGCGCTGGTCCGGGTCCACCGCGAGCTGCGCGAACTCGACGACGACGCGCTCGAGGCGCTGGCCGACACAGGTCCCCGGGCCGTCGAGGTGGTGCGCCTGCACCGCGAGGTCCACGGCCGCCTTGCCGGACGCTACGTCGACGAGGTCGACCTGCACCGGGCTGCGACAGCCACCGTCGCCGCAGGGCACCCCCTGCTCGACGGGCTGGGCGCTGTCGTACTCCACCTCCCCGACCGACTCCCGGCGTCGGGCCTAGCACTCGTCGAGGCACTGGCGGCCAACGGCCCGGTCGCCGTCGTCGTCGCCCACACCGGCGACGCCGGGGCCGATGCGCCCCTGCACCACCTGGTCGCACGGCTGGGCGGCACGCTGCCGCAGGAACCACCGGTGGCGCCTGCATCACGCCTGCTGGTGCGCTCGGTCGCCGACCCCGACGAAGAGGCACGGCTGGCGGTCCGTGAGGTGCTCGCCGGGGCGAGGGCCGGAATCGCCTTCAACCGCATGGCGATCGCCCACCCGGGCAACGACCGCTACGCCCGACTGCTCCACCAGCACCTGGCCGCCGCCGACGTGCCGTTCAACGGCGTGGCCGGCCGGCGACTGGGCGGGTCCCTCACCGGTCGCACACTGCTGGCGCTGCTCGCCCTCCCAGACCACGACCTTGCCAGGACCGCCGTCATGGCGTTGCTCACCTCGGGGGCCATCCTGGGCCTCGACGGCCTACCCGTGCCGGTCACCGCCTGGGAGCGGCTGGCCCGCGACGCCGGCGTGGTGGCCGATATCGACCAGTGGGACCAACGCCTCAACCGCTACATGGCCGACCAGGATGCCCGCCTCACCGAACTCCAGGCTGAGGGAGCCGATCCGACCCGGCTGCGGGGCCCCCGGGAGCGCACGGCCCGGACCGGCGACCTGCTGGCGTTCGTCCGGCAATTGGCCGATGACCTCGACCCCGAACAGCGCCCCACCGACTGGCCGGGCCTCACCCACTGGGCCACCGGGCTCCTCGATCGCTACCTGGGCTCACCGACCGACCGTGCCGACTGGCCACCCGAGGAGGCCGACGCCCACACCCGTGTCGGCGACCTGCTCCGCAACCTGGCCGGCCTCGGAACGATCGAGGCCGCTCCGGGCCTTGCCAACTTCCGACGGGCCGTTGCCGACGGCCTCGACCGCGAGGTCGACCGCGAGGGCCGGTTCGGAAACGGCGTGTTCGTCGGCGGCTTCGGGGCCACCGCCGGGCTCGACCTCGACCGGGTGGTCGTCGTCGGCCTCGCCGAGGGGGTCACCCCGCCCCGCCGACGCGACGACCCGCTGCTGTCCGACACCGTCCGCCGCACCCTCGACGGGGCACTCTCCCTGCGGGCCGAACGACAGGCCGACCTCCACCGCAGCGTCCTCGCCACGTTCGCCTCCGGGGCAACCGACCGGGTGCTGGTATTCCCCCGTGGCGACCTCGGCTCCAGGACCGAGGCCGTGCCGTCCCGGTGGCTGCTCGACCAGGTCGAGACAGAACTCGGCGAACGACCCAGCCCGGCCCAACTCGAGGCCCTCGAGGTCGACTGGTTCGCCACCTCGTCGTCCTTCGCCCAGTCACTCGAACATCTCGACCATCCGGCCGACCACCACGAATACGCACTCGCCGAGCTCCTCCGCGACCGCCACCGGGGCCTCCTCCCCGACGTGAGCGACCGGCGGTCCACGGACGTGGTGCTCGACCGCGGCATCGCCCTCGTCCGGGGACGCGAGGACCCGGAACTGACCCGCTTCGACGGCCTGCTCGACGGCGTCGAACTCCCCTCGCCCGCCGACGGCCACACCATCCTCTCCGCCACCCGGCTCGAGAACTGGGTCAGGTGCCCGTACGCCTACTTCATGCACTATGTCCTCGGTGTCGGGGCCCTCGACGAACCCGCCGACGAGGACGGCATCACGCCCCTGGCGCGCGGGTCGCTCGCCCACGGGATCCTCGACCGGTTCCTAACCGAGTCGATCGACGCCGGCGACCTGCCCTCCCCCGACGTGGCATGGGGCCCCACCCACCACGAGCGCCTGGGCCGCATCTGCGAAGAAGAGTTCACCCTGGTCGAGGACCGCGGCCTCACCGGACGCCCCCTCCTGTGGCAACGCGATGGCGGCCGGCTGCGACGGGCGCTCTCCGAGTTCCTCCTCCACGACGACGAACGACGCAGCGGCGACCTCCTCACCCCGGCTGCCGCCGAGATGGCATTCGGGTTCGACGACAAGGAGCCCCTCGTCCTGCAACTCGCCGACGGCCGCACCCTGCGATTCCGCGGGAGCATCGACCGCGTCGACCGGGCCGTCGGTGGCGGGCTGGTCGTAACCGACTTCAAGACCGGGAAGAAGCAGTACTACAGCAAGGTCAGCGAGGACTCGCCCGACGTCAACGGCCAGTACCTCCAGCTTCCCCTGTACGGGCTCGCCGCCCGAGAGCGCCTGGCGGCCCCTGATGCCGACATCGAGGTTCGCTACTGGTTCCTCACCGACGGCGGCAGGGTCGTCGGACACCCCCTGTCCGCTCCGGTGCTCGAACGGTTCGACCATGTGCTGGCCACGATCATCGACGGCATCGAACAGGGCCTGTTCCCCGCCCGACCCCCCGAGTCCTCCTACGGCATCGGGTGCGACTACTGCGACCCCGACGACCTGGGCACGAAGTCCGGTCTGGAGCACTGGGGGCGCAAGCGCCTCGATCCCCGACTCGACGACTACCGCCGCCTCATCGGCGACCTGCCCGACGACGGCCCGGTCGCCATCATCGAACTCGGAGGCACAGATGGTTGAGCCCACGGACCGGACCGTGCCCATCGACCAGGCGGCGCGCGACCGCATCTCCACCGACCTCGGCACCACCCTGTTCGTCGAGGCCGGCGCCGGCACCGGCAAGACCAGCGCACTCGTCGACCGCATCGTGTCCCTCGTGCTCTCGGGCGTGTCCGTCGAGCACATCGCCGCCATCACCTTCACCGACCGGGCGGCCACCGAGCTCCGTGACCGGGTCCGTCGCCGCCTCGAGGCGATGGCCGCCGGGCAGGGCACCGAGGCCGAGGTCGCCGCCCGGGCACTGGTCGAACTCGACGGCGCTGCGCTGTGCACCCTCCACGCCTTCGCCCAGCGGATCCTCGTCGAGCACCCCATCGAGGCCGGGTTGCCGCCGGCGGTAGAGGTCATGGACGAGGTGTCGTCGCTGGTCGACTTCGACGAGCGTTGGGCCGGAGTCGTCGACACGTTGCTCGGCGACCCACGGCACGCCTTCACGGTGCTGGCCGGCTTCGAACTCGGCATCAGCCTCCGCCACCTGCGAGAAATGGCCCACCGGCTCGATGACAACTGGGACCTCGTCGACCACCGGCTGGCGTTCACCCCCGATCCCCGGCCGATCGACGTAGGACCGTTGCTCGCCGACCTGCGCGAGGTGGTCGAACTACGCGAGCACTGCACCGCCGAAGCCGACACGATGCTCGACCGACTCGACCTGGTCGAGTTGTTCACCGACCGGCTCGAGGAGGCCGACGGCGACCCCCTGGCGGTGGTCCGGGTCCTCGGAGACTGCAAGGTCGTCACCGGCCGGCAGAAGGTCGGCAACAAGAAGAACTGGGCGGGCAGCATCTCCATCGACGAGGTGCGCGACCGACTCTGGGCCGTCGGCGACCGCATCGGCGCCGAGGTCGAACAACTCAACGACGAGATCCTCGACCGTCTGGTGGAGGTCGTGGGCCGTGGTGCGGTCGAGGCCGCCGAACGCCGCCGGCGGCAGGGGCAACTCGGATTCCACGACCTGCTGGTCCTGGCACGACGTGTCCTGACCGACCCGGTCCATGGACGCTCCGTGCGCACCGCCCTCGCCGACCACTACCACTGCCTCCTACTCGACGAGTTCCAGGACACCGACCCGCTCCAGATCGAGTTGGCGGCCCTCATCGCAGACCCCGACACCGCCACCGACGACTGGCGCCACCTGCGCCCCCGGCCCGGGTCGCTGTTCTTCGTCGGCGATCCGAAGCAGTCGATCTACGGGTTCCGACGGGCCGACATGGCCGTCTACCTCGACGCCCGCGAGGCCTTCGGGGACGACGCCGTGCACCTCGAGCAGAACTTCCGGACCACCGGACCCATCCTCGGCTGGGTCAACGGCGTGTTCGAACGCCTCATCGAGCACCGGCACCGGAAACAACCCGAGTACACGCCGCTGGTTCCCGCCCGGGTCGACGGCTCCACCGGTCCCCCGGTGGTACTGCTCGGCACCGACGATTCGGAGAAGCGCAGTGCCGCCGACCTCCGTGCAACGTCGGCAGCCGATGTCGCCGCCGCCGTGAGCACGGCACTGGCCGAGGGCTGGACGATCTTCGACGAACACCTGCCGGCCCCCGACGGCGGACCCCTGGGCGGTGACTGGCGTCCCTGCGAACCCGGCGACATCGCCATCCTCGTCCGGAGCCGCACCCCGGTCGATGCCCTGGCCGCCGCACTCACCGATGCCGGCATACCGCACCGCATCGAAGCGGGCTTCGACCCCCTGGCCACCGACGAGGTCCGCGACCTCCTCACCACCCTCCGGGCCGTCGACGACCCCACCGACGAACTCGCCCTGGCCACGGCGCTGCGCTCGCCGCTGTTCGGCTGCGGCGACGACGACCTGTTCGAGTTCGCCTCGGCGGGCGGGCGCTGGAACCACCAGGACCCCGGCTCCTCCGGGCTGGCCGCCGACCACCCGGTGCTCGAGGGCATCGCCTGGATGGCGGCCCTGCACGCCCGCCGGCCATGGGAAGGGGCCGCCGACCTGGTCGAACACCTGGTGCGCGACCGACGTGCCATGGAGTTGGCACTCTGCTCGCCCCGGCCCCGCGACGCATGGCGACGCATCCGCACGTTCCTCGACACCACACGGGCCTTCGGCGAGACACGGGGCAGCGACCTCCGGTCGTTCCTGGCCTGGTGCCGACTCCACTCGGCCGACGACGTCCGGGTCGACGAGGTCGTGCCCCCGGAGCCCGACGACAACGCCGTGCGCATACTCACGATGCACGGCGCCAAGGGCCTCGAGTTCCCGATCTGCGTCCTCGCCGACCTCGGTAGCAAGCGCATGAGCGGCGCAATGTCCGTCCACTTCCCCGAGGAGGGCGGCATCGCCGTGGCCCTCACCAAGAAGTTGGCAAACGCCGCCCACCGGACCCACGCCGATGCCCTGCTCGACGCCGACCACCTCGAGCGGTTGCGCCTCCTCTATGTCGCCGCCACCCGTGCCCGCGACCACCTGGTCCTCGCCCTGCGCCGCAGTACCCCGGCCAAGGAGCCCGACCACACCGCCACGGTGACCAACGCCGAGATCCTCGCCACCGCCTCCGCCGACATCGACAACCACCTGGCTCTCGAACCCGTCATCCGGCCGTTGCCGCCACTGTTTCCCCCCGACACAACTCCGATCCCCGACGAGTCGACCTGGGCGACCGAACTGACCACTGCCCGGACCAGCGGCAAGAGGCGACGCACCGTCGCCGCCACGTCGCTGGCGGCCGACGCCGCCGAACCGGACACAGGAGGCGAAGGGACCGACCACCGATGGCACGGCGAGTCCGGACGACACGGTCCGGCGATCGGGCGGGCGGTGCACCAGGCCCTCGAGGTCACCGACCTCGGGGGTGACGGCGCCGCCGATGCACGTGCGGCTGCGGCATCGGAGGACGTCGATTCCGATGCAGTGGAGGCGATGGTTGCCGCCGCTCTGGCCACACCCTCGGTGCAGGCTGCTGCCGCTTCCCGGCACTGGCGCGAGCTCTACGTGGCCGTACCCGCAACCGACGACGTGCTCCTCGAGGGCTATCTCGACCTGGCGTGGCGCTCGACCGAAGACGGCATCGACGGCTTCACGGTCCTCGACTACAAGACCGACGCCTTCTCCACCGAGTCCGAGCTCGACGCCAAGGTCGCCCGCTACCGGCACCAGGGTGCCGCCTACGCCCTCGCCCTGGGCCGGGCCACCGGTCTGACCGTGCACCACATGGTCTTCTGCTTCGTGGGAGGGCCCAACGGCACCCCGGCAGTCGAACGCCGGATCGACGACCTCGACGTGGCCATCGCCGAAGCCGAGGCCCGGTTGGTGGCACCGGGCTAGCCTCCACGGGGTGACGCAGCTCCCCTTCCGCAGCGTGCTGTTCGCCCCCGGCAACCGGGCCGACGTGCTCGCCAAGTTGCCCCGCAGCGGACCCGACGCCGCCGTCATCGACCTCGAGGACGCCACCCCTGCCGACCAGAAGGCCGAGGCCCGGGTCATCTGCCGTCAGGTCACCGCCGACCTGACCGCCTCGCATCCCGGCCTGCCGCTGCTGGTCCGGATCAACGCCGCCGACACCGGGCACTTCGCCGACGACGTGGCCGACGGGTTGTCCCCGGGGCTCGCCGGCGTGGTCGTGCCCATGTTGGACTCCAGCGAGGCCGTCGAAGCGGTCGCCGATGCCCTCGACGCCGCCGGTCACACGGACCTGCCGATCATGGCGGGGCTCGAAACGGTCGCCGGGGTGGTCGATGCCCGCACCGTCACCACCCACCCACGGGTGGCGTGGTGCTACTTCGGCGCCGAGGACTACGTCGTCGACCTCGGCGGCGTGCGTACCGATTCCAACGACGAGGTTGCCGTCGCCCGGGCGCAGGTGGCACAGGCAGCCCGGGTCGGCGGCGTCCACGCCATCGACATGGTGGTCCGGAGCCTCGACGACGAGGCGCGGTTCCGCAGGGAATCCGCGGAGGCCCGTGCGCTGGGATTCTCCGGCAAGCTCTGCATCCACCCAGCCCACGTGGCGCTGGCCCACGACTGCTTCCAGCCCACCGACGCCGAGATTGCCTGGGCCGGCCGTGTGGTCGAGGCCTGGGAGGCCGCCGTCGCCCGCGGCGACGCCGCCATCCAGGTCGACGGCGGCATGGTCGACGAGCCGGTGGCACGTCGGGCCCGGGCCATACTCGGGGCCGACTGATCCCACGCCGGCCCGGCGTGCCATCCTGAGTCGGGCACGAACCCGGAGGTTTCCGATGGCCAACCTGGTCCCCGAAGGCGGGGCGCTCTACGGCATCCAACTCCCCATCCAGACACTGACGCGCACCCTGGTCGACCCCTGGGAGGACGACGCCACCACCGACGACCTCCTCACGGTGGCCAGGGCGGCCGAGGCAGCGGGCCTCGACTTCGTGGGCGTGTGTGACCACGTTGCGGTCCCCGACAACGAGTACGCCGCCAACATGCGCACCACCTGGTACGACCCGGTTGCGACACTGGCCTGGCTGGGCGCCCAGACCGCGTCTATCGGCCTGTTGTCGGTGGTATGGGTCGCCGCCTACCGCCACCCGCTGCTCACCGCCAGTTCCTTCGGCACCCTGTCGCACCTCACCGGTGGGCGGGTGATCCTGGGTGTCGGTGCCGGACACGTCGAGGCGGAGTTCGAGGCGCTGGGCATCGACTACCACCAGCGGGGGAGGATCCTCGACGAGTGCATCGACGCCGTCCGGGGCGCATGGGCCGACACCTACGTGAACCACGAGGGCGACCACTTCTCGTACTCGGACGTCGGGGTGGCGCCCGGTCCACCGAATGGCAACCTCCCGATCTGGGTGGGCGGCGCCGGTGCTCCTGCCTGGAAGCGTTGTGGCCGGCAGGGCGACGGCTACATCCCCATGGGCGCCCCGCGCGATGCGTACCCGGAGATCATCGACACGATCCACCGGGCCGCCGAGGAGGCCGGACGGGACGACGCCTCGTTCGACATCGGGATCATGCCCGGCTGGACCTACATCGGCGATCCGCCCGACGACCTACCGATGGCATGGCTCACCGGCAAACCTGACCAGATCGCCGAATCGCTGCGCGAGGACAGGGCCGTCGGAGCCAACGTGTTCCACCTCAAGTTCCGCGGCCGAACCCTCGACGAGTACCTCGACCAACTCGCCGCCTTCAGCGAACAGGTGCGACCGCTGCTCTAGGAACGACGCTCGGACAGGCGCCGGATCCGGAACCTTTTGCCGCGAGGGGTGTGACCCGGGCCCGGACGGGCGATCATGGGGGCATGGTCGACATCGACGAGGACACCCAACAGGCCCTGCTGCTGTTCAACCGACGCGCCGAGGCCGAGAAGCAGGCTGTCGCCGCGGCGAAGCGCCTGGCCAAGGCGGAGAGCGCCAAGGACGAGGCCTCCGAGGCCGTGAAGCGGGCTCGAGGGGGCGAGGAACTCGCCGCCGCTGAGACCACCTGGCGCGAGGCCGTCCAGGCCTGGCAGGACATCCGCGACGGCAAGGAGCCGGCCGCCGAAGACGCACCCGACGAGCCCGCCGCCGAAGACGCACCCGACGAGCCCGCCGAAGACGCACCCGACGAGCCCGACGCAGACGAAGACGACGAACCCGAACCCGACGCCGAAGACGACGAACCCGAACCCGACGCCGAAGACAGCGGCGACGAAGAGGAATAGGGCCACCAGCCGGTACGACTCATGATCGACACACTGCCGACGGCGCCACTGCGAGCGGTCACCGACGATGAGGTCGCCACGTTCCGCAGCGACGGCGTCGTCCTCCTCACGCACATCCTCCCGGCGGCATGGCTCGAGCACCTGGCCGATCCGGTGGACCGCACCATCCTCGACCGCACAGTCACGGCCGACCTGACCGAGATGGGCGGCGCCCTCGCCGAGGGACTCGGCGCCGAGATCCTCACCGACGACCGCACCCGTGGCGGCCGGTTCCTCTCGGGCGTCGACCACTGGCTCCACGACGACGACTTCGCCGCCTTCGCCATGCGCTCACCGCTCCCGGGAATTGCCGGGGCGCTGCTCGACGCCTCCCGCATACACCTCTACGAGGACTCGGTGCTGGTCAAGGAGCCCGGCACCGCCGAGGAGACCGCCTTCCACCAGGACCTCAGCTACTTCCACCTCGAGGGCGACCGCATCTGCACCATGTGGGTACCGCTCGACGAGGTGACCGCCGAGACCGGCGCCATCGTCTACCTCCGGGGTTCACACCTGGCCGGCGACGTCTACCGCCCCAACTACTTCGTGACCGCCGAGCCGCTGGCCGGCACCGAAGGCATACCCGTCCCGGACCTGCGCCCCGACGACGACCACCCCGACCTGGTCAGCTTCGACATCCACCCGGGCGACATCGTCGTCCACCACGCAGCCACCCTCCACGGGGCAGGCGCCAACCGTTCGTCGACAACCCGCCGTAGGGCCGTGTCGGTGCGCTACTGCGGTGACGGGGTCCGGCACCGACTCCGCCAGGGCGCCCCCACCAAGCCACACCAGACCGCTGAACTCGACGGCACCGAGGTGGTCGACCATCCCGACATCCCGCTGGTCTGGCAACCCTCCTGAGGGCCACCGCTAGGGTCCGGGCCGTGTCCGGCACCACCATCCCCCGCCTGATCGACGATGCCGCCGAGCGCTTCGGCGACCACGAGGCGTTCGTAGACGGCGACCAGCGCTGGACCTACGCCGGGTACCGCGAACGCATCCACGCCGCAGCACGCGCCCTCATGGCCCACGGCATCCAGTCCGGCGACCGCGTGGCGGTGTGGGCGCCCAACACCGCCGAGTGGGCAGTGGCCGCCCTCGGGGTCCACTGCGCCGGCGCCACGCTCATCCCGATCAACACGCGCTTCAGGGGGCGCGAGGCCGGCGATCTACTCGACCGCACGTCGGCGAAGGTGCTGTTCACCGTCACCGACTTCCTCGACACCGACTACGTGGCCCTGCTGAACGACGCCGGTGCGGGCAGCGGCCTCGAGGAGACGGTCATCCTGAGGGGCACCGTCCCCGAGGGCTGCACCCCTTGGGGCGGGTTCCTCGAAGCCGCAGCCATCGTCGACGACGCCGACCGGGCGGCCCGCTCCGCCGCCGTGGGTCCCGACGACCCGTGCCATGTCATGTTCACGTCGGGCACAACCGGGGCGCCGAAGGGCGCCATCCTGCGCCACGGGGCGATCTGTCGGGCATACCGGTCGTGGAGCGACGTGATCGGCCTGCGCCAGGACGACCGCTACCTGGTGGTCAACCCCTTCTTCCACGCCTTCGGGCTGAATGCCGGGATCCTGGCCTGCCTCCTGACCGGGGCGACGCTGGTCCCCCATCCGGTGTTCGACGTGCCGTCGGTGATGGCCCGGGTCGCCCAGGAGCGCATTTCGATGCTGCCCGGCCCGCCGGCCATCTACCAGACGATCCTCAACCACCCCGACCTGGCGGGCCTCGACATGTCGTCGCTCCGCCTGGCCGTGACCGGGGCGGCACCGGTGCCGGTGCCGCTCGTCCACGCAATGGGCGACACGCTCGGCTTCGAGACGGTCATCACCGGCTACGGCCTCACCGAGGCCTCGGGCATCGCCACCATGTGCCGCCACGACGACCCTCCGGAGGTCATCTCCGGGAGTTCGGGCCGGGCCATCGACGACGTCGAGGTGCTGGTCGTCGACGCCGACGGCGACGAGGTGCCGCGGGGCGAGCCCGGCGAGGTGGTGGTGCGCGGCTACAACGTGATGGCCGGCTACCTCGACGATCCCGACCAGACGGCCGAGGCGGTCGACGCCGACGGCTGGCTGCACACCGGCGACATCGGCGTGATGGACGCCGCCGGCTACCTCGACATCACAGATCGGCTCAAGGACATGTTCATCAACGGCGGGTTCAACGTGTACCCGGCCGAGGTCGAGGGCCTGCTGCTGGCGCACCCCGACATCGCCCAGGTGGCGGTGGTCGGCATTCCCGACGAGCGCCTCGGCGAGGTCGGCATGGCGTTCGTGGTGGCGACGTCGGGCACGTTTCCCGACCCGGCGGACCTGGTGGCGTGGGCCCGCACCGAGATGGCCAACTACAAGGCGCCCCGCTGCTTCGAAGTGGTCGACGCCCTGCCGGTGAACGCCAGTGGCAAGGTCCTCAAGTACGAGTTGCGGAAACGGGCCCGGTCGGCCCAGGGCGCCTAGCCGGACCCGCCCCTCACCATGCGCACCGGACCCCGCAACCCGTTCCTCGCCGACTCCGAGAACCCGATCGCCCACGGGCGCTGCGACCAGCAGGACAACACCGCCCTCACCGGCCCCCGGCCCGACGGCCACCTCGTCCTCGGCAGCGACCAGCGCCAGCACGCCTGGCTGGGTCCCGGCCACTTCGGCAGCCTCATCTCGGGCCCGTACCCCGACGGCCGGCGGGTGATCTGGAGCAACGGCCGCCAGCAACTCGCAAAGCTCGACTACGACACCCTCGAAGTGCTCGCCACCTACACCATCCCCGGCGAGGAACCGACGGCTCTCGACACGATGCAGGTCGACCTGGCCGGCCTCGACGACCTGGACGGCGACGAGGCCCTCATGCACGCCGCCGACCTGGCGATGCGCTACCTCACCGGACTCGACGGCGTCTACGCCCTGCTCGACCACGAGCACACCCTGTTCCTGGGTCGCAAGACGCACGCCGTCGCCTACGCCGAAGCCACACCGGGAGACCGGCACTCGGCCATCGTCGAGAAGGCCCGCTGGGACAAGCCCGACCACATCGACGGCTTCTTCGTCGGCGTCAACCTCACGTTCGACGGCCGCCTCGTGCTGACCACCGACCACGGCTGGGTGGTGTGCCTAGAACGCGACTTCTCGTCGTACGAGGCGATCCGGCTGCCCCGGGCCGCAGAGGACGCCGCCGCCCACTGCGCCCGCATGGAGGAACAGCGCGGCAACACCGGCTACGGCTGGGTGCGCACCAGCACCTGCGTGGACGAGGAAGGCGGCATCTACGTCAGCTCCGTCGACCACACGCACAAGGTCGTCTGGACCGGCGAGCGGCTCTCGCTCGAGGAGGCCGACGGCGCCTGGAGCGCCGGGTACCGCAACGGCAACGGCACCGGCTCGGGCACCACACCGTCGCTGATGGGCTTCGGGCCCGACGAGGACCGCTTCGTCGTCATCGGCGACGGCGACCCGGTCGTCAACATCACGCTGATGTGGCGCGACGCCATCCCCGACGACTGGGAACAGTTGCCGGACGCCCCATCCCGTCGGATCGCCGGAATCGGCCCCGCCAACATGGGCAACCCGGACCTACCGGCCATCCAGACCGAACAGTCGATCACCGTGTCGGGCTACGGCGCCATGACCGTCAACAACGAGCCGTCCTCGTTGCCCGGGTGGCTGCCGCAGCGAGGTGCCCGGCTGCTCTGCTTCTTCCTCGGCCACCACGCCGCCTACACCCCGTTCGGCCTCCACAAGTACGAGTGGAACCCGGAGGCCCGCCAACTCCACCAAGCCTGGGTCAACACCGGGGTGAGCTCGCCCAACTCGGTGCCGGGCGTGAGCCAGGGTGCCGACCTCGTCTACACCTGCGGCACCCGGGGCGGGATGTGGACCATCGAGGCCCTCGACTGGACCACCGGCGAGTCGGTCGGTTCGTGGACGGTCGGCGGCTCGCAGTTCAACAGCCTCGGCGCCGGCGTCCACGTCGACGACGACGGCCGCATCCTCTACGGCAACGTCTTCGGAAAGACGAGGCTCCTCGTCTGAGCCGTGCAGCCCCGACCCTCCCACGGCCCGACCCGGGTGCGCCGTTAGCCTGCTTCCGGTCATGGACGCTGAACAGCCGTACCCCAATGTCGGCAAGGCCGACTTCCCCGCCATCGAGGAGCGGGCCCTCGAGCGCTGGGCGTCCGAGGGCACCTTCGCCGCCTCGATCGACGCCCGCCCCGACGAAGTCGAGTTCACGTTCAACGACGGGCCACCGTTCGCCAACGGCCTGCCCCACCACGGGCACCTCCTGACCGGCTACGTCAAGGACGTCGTCCCCCGCTACAAGACCATGCGGGGCCACAAGGTCACCCGCCGATTCGGCTGGGACTGCCACGGCCTGCCGGCCGAGATGGAGGTCGAGAGCCAACTGCCGGTCTCGGGCCGCGCCGACATCATCGAGTACGGCATCGAGGCCTTCAACGACCACTGCCGCTCGTCGGTGATGCGCTACACGGGCGAGTGGGAGAAGACGGTCACCCGCCAGGCCCGTTGGGTCGACTTCGAGCACGACTACAAGACCATGGACCGCGACTACATGGAGTCGGTCATGTGGGCGTTCAGGCAACTCTGGGACAAGGGCCTCGTCTACGAGGCGTTCCGGGTCATGCCCTACTCGTGGGGCGCCGAGACGCCGCTGTCCAACTTCGAGATCCGGCTCGACGACGCCACCCGTCCCCGCCAGGACCCGGCCATCACCGTGGGCTTCGACCTCGAACCGGCCGACGACGACCCCGGTCCGATGCGGGTGCTGGCCTGGACGACCACGCCGTGGACCCTGCCGTCGAACCTGGCCGTCGCCGTCGGCCCCGATGTCACCTACTCGATGCACCGAGACGCCGACGGCAACGTCATCGTGCTGGGCGCCGAGGCCGTCGAACGCTACGCCGCCCAACTCGAGGGCACCGAGCCGATCGGCACGCTCAAGGGCGTCGACCTGGCTGGCCGCAACTACACGCCGCTGTTCCCGTACTTCGCCGACCGCGCCGATGCCTTCCGGGTGCTCGGCGCCGACTTCGTCGATGCCGCCGAGGGCACCGGCGCCGTCCACATGGCCCCGGGCTTCGGCGAGGACGACCAGGTCACCTGCGAGGCCAACGGCATTCCGATCGGCCGGGTGGTCCCCGTCGACGACCACGGTTGCTTCACCGAAGAGGTCGCCGACTGGGCCGGCACCAACGTGTTCGAGGCCAACGCCGACATCATCCGGTACCTGAAGGAGGCAGGCCGGATCGTCCGCCACGACACCTACGAGCACAACTACCCGCACTGCTGGCGCACCGACACGCCGATCATCTACAAGGCCATCTCGTCCTGGTTCGTGAAGGTCACCGACATCAGGGACCGGATGCTGGCCATCAACTCCGACATCAACTGGGTGCCCGGCCACGTCCGCGACGGCCGCTTCGGCATGTGGCTGGACGGCGCCCGCGACTGGTCGATCAGCCGTAACCGCTTCTGGGGGTCGCCGATCCCGGTGTGGCGCAGCGACGACCCCACCTACCCGCGCACCGACGTCTACGGCAGCCTCGACGAGATCGAGGCCGACTTCGGGGTGCGCCCCGACGATCTGCATCGTCCGTTCATCGACGACCTGACCCGCCCCAACCCCGACGACCCGACGGGTAGGTCGACGATGCGCCGGGTGCCCGAGGTGCTCGACTGCTGGTTCGAGTCGGGGTCGATGCCGTTCGCCCAGTTCCACTATCCGTTCGACAACGAGCAGTGGTTCGAGGACCACTTCCCCGCCGACTTCATCGTGGAATACATCAACCAGACGCGCGGCTGGTTCTACACGATGCACGTCCTGGCCACGGCGCTGTTCGACCGGCCGGCCTTCCAGAACGTGATCTGCCACGGGATCCTGCTTGCCGAGGACGGCACCAAGCTGTCGAAGAAGCTGCGCAACTACACCGAGCCCTCCGAGATCTTCGACCGGCAGGGGGCCGATGCACTGCGCTGGTACCTCATGTCGGCCAACATCGTGCGGGGCGGCGACCTGCGCATCAGCGACCACGGCATCGATGACGTGGTCCGCCAGGTGCTGCTGCCCATCTGGAACGCCTATTCGTTCTTCACGCTCTATGCGAACGTCGACGGGCACCGGGCCGGGTTCCGCACCGACGCCGGCGGCCTGCTCGACCGCTACCTGCTGGCCAAGACCCGGGCGATGGTCGAGGCGGTCACCGAATGCATGGACGCCTACGACCTGCCCGGCGCCACGGCCGAGTTGCAGGGGTTCATCGACGCCCTCAACAACTGGTACATCCGCCGCAGCCGCGACCGCTTCTGGGCCAAGGCCACCGCTGCCAACGAGGCCGACAAGCGCGACGCCCACGACACCCTCTACACGGTGCTGGTCACCTTCGCCCGGACGGCGGCGCCGTTCCTGCCGATGGTGATGGAGGAGGTCCACGGGGGCCTGACCGGTGGCGACAGCGTCCACCTGGCCGACTGGCCCGACTCCGACGAACTGCCCGCCGACCCCGACCTCGTGGCTCGCATGGACCGGCTGCGCGACGTGGCCTCGACGGCGCTGCGCCTACGCGAGGAGCACGGCCTGCGGGTGCGCCTGCCGCTGGCGTCACTCACCGTCGCCGGCGCCGACGCCGAGTCGCTGGCCGACCTCGTCCACCTGCTGGTCGACGAGGTCAACGTGAAGGCGGTCGAGATGACCGACGACCTCGAGGCCCACGCCACATTCCGGCTCCAGCCCGACGGCCGGGTCCTGGGCCCGCGCCTCGGCGGCGGCGTGCAGGCGGTGTTCGCAGCGGCCAGGGCGGGTGAGTTCTCCCGCAACGACGACGGCACCGTCGACGTGGCCGGTGAGACCCTCCAGCCCGACGAGTTCGTCCTGGCCCTCGAGTCGCCCGAGGGCGTCACCGCAGCGGCTCTCGGCAGCGGCGACGGCGTCGCTGTGCTCGACACCGGGGTGACCCCCGAACTCGAGTCCGAGGGCCTGGCCCGCGACGTGGTCCGCCACGTACAGCAGGCCCGCCGCGACGCCGACCTGGTGGTCACCGACCGGATCCTGTTGTGGCTCGACGGGGACAAGGCACTGATCGACGCGGTGCGTGCCCACGAGGCGCACGTGACAGGCCAGGTGCTGGCGACCGAGGTCCTCTACGGCGCGGCGGTCGACGCCACGCACACGGTCGAGGCGACGGTCGAGGGCCTCGCCCTCGTGCTCTCGATCACGCTCTCCTGAAGCGCTCTGCGCGCGTCGACTTACCCCTTTTCGGGCTTCGTCGCCCACGCTGGGCGCGTGGCCGAAAGAAATCCGCTCCTCCCAAGGGGATTCTCTTGACACGGGTGTAATTACATGCGTGAAATACATGACCCGGGCAACGCGCCGCTCCCCCAGCAGGATCGCCCCTGCGAAGCGCCGTGCCGTCCGGGACACACAACGGGACCCCGCCGGCAACGAGTGTCGTCGGGGAAGGGAAGGGAACCCCACATGGCGTTGACCGAGGACAGCGCGCTCTCCACCGAGGGCCTCGACGAAGCACCTGCCATCGGCGGATCGCGGATGATGGTGCGCAAGCGCAACGGCGACCTCGAACCGGTCGACCTCAACAAGATCGTGCGTGCCATCCACCGCTGCGCCGAGGGCCTGTCGGGCGTCGACCCGATGAAGATCGCCACCCGCACCATCTCCGGCCTCTGCGACGGCGCCACCACCGAGGAACTCGATGCGCTGTCAATCCGTACCGCATCGACGCTCATGGTCGAGGAGCCCAACTACTCCCGCCTGGCCGGCCGCCTCCTCGCCACGGTCATCGACAAGGAGGTGCGCAACCAGAACATCCACTCCTTCTCCCAGTCGGTCCTGATCGGCCACGAGCTCGGCATCATCGGCGACACCACCGTCGAGTTCGTCACCGCCAACGCCCGCAAGCTCGACGACACGGTCGTCCACGACCGCGACAACCTGTTCGAGTTCTTCGGCCTGCGCACCGTCTACGACCGCTACCTGCTGCGCCACCCCGAATCCCGCCACGTCCTCGAGACCCCCCAGTACTTCTTCCTGCGGGTCGCCTGCGGCCTTTCCACCTGCCCCGACGAGGCCATCCGGTTCTACGAGCTCATCTCGTCGCTCCAGTACCTGCCCTCGAGCCCCACGTTGTTCAACTCGGGCACCACCCACTCGCAGATGTCGTCGTGCTACCTGCTCGACTCGCCCGAGGACAGCCTCGAGGGCATCTACAAGCGCTACACCGACATCGCCCGCCTCTCGAAGTTCGCCGGCGGCATCGGCGTGGCATGGCACCGGATCCGGGCCAAGGGCTCGCTCATCAAGGGCACCAACGGCCTGTCGAACGGCATCGTGCCGTGGCTCAAGACCCTCGACAGCTCCGTGGCCGCGGTGAACCAGGGTGGCCGCCGCAAGGGCGCAGCCTGCATCTACCTCGAGACCTGGCACGCCGACATCGAGGACTTCCTCGACCTGCGCGAGAACACCGGCGACCACCAGCGCCGCACCCACAACCTCAACCTCGCCAACTGGGTCCCCGACCTGTTCATGGAGCGGGTCGAAAAGGACTGGGTCTGGTCGCTGTTCGACCCCAAGAAGGTCCCACACCTCACCGACCTCTACAGCGACGAGTTCCAGGCCGCCTACGTCAAGGCCGAGGAGGAGGGCCTCTACGAGCGCCAGGTCCCGGCCCGCGAGCTCTACAGCCGCATGATGCGCTCCCTCGCCCAGACCGGCAACGGCTGGATGACCTTCAAGGACGCCTCCAACACCAAGTGCAACCAGACCGGCGAACCCGGCCGGGTCGTGCACCTGTCGAACCTGTGCACCGAGATCATCGAGGTCACCGACCAGGACGAGACAGCGGTCTGCAACCTGGGTTCGGTCAACCTCGGGTCGCTGGTCGTCGACGACGCCTTCGACTTCGAGCGCCTCGCCGAGGTGGTCCGCGTCGCCGTGCCGTTCCTCGACCGGGTGATCGACATCAACTACTACCCGACCCCCGAGGCCGAGCACTCCAACTCGCTGTGGCGGCCGGTGGGCATGGGCCTCATGGGCCTCCAGGACGTGTTCTTCAAGCTGGGGCTGCCGTTCGACTCCCCCGAGGCACGCACCCTGTCGGCCCGCATCTCCGAGGAGATCTACTTCAACGCCCTGTGGGCCTCTACCGAACTGGCCGAGGTGTCCGGCCCGCATGACAACTACTCGATCACCAGGGCGGCGCAGGGCGACCTGCAGTTCGACCTATGGGGCATCGAGCCCACCGACCCGGAGCGCTGGCAGGGCCTGCGCGACCGAATCGCCGAGCATGGGCTGCGGAACTCGCTGCTTATCGCCATCGCCCCCACCGCCACGATCGCCTCGATCGTCGGCTGCTACGAGTGCATCGAGCCCCAGGTCTCCAACATCTTCAAGCGCGAGACCCTGTCGGGCGAGTTCCTCCAGATCAACCGCTACCTGGTCCGCGAACTCCAGGGACGGGGCATGTGGAACGAGGTGATGGCCAACAAGATCAAGTCAGCGGAGGGTTCCGTCCAGGGCATCGACGACATCCCCGAGGACCTCCAGGCCGTCTACCGCACCGCCTGGGAGGTCCCGATGCGGTCGCTGATCGACATGGGCGCCGAGCGCGGGGCGTTCATCGACCAGAGCCAGTCGCTGAACCTGTTCATGGAGTCGCCCACCATCGGAAAGCTCTCGTCGATGTACCTCCACGCATGGAAATCGGGCCTCAAGACCACCTACTACCTGCGGTCCCGCCCGGCCACCCGCATCAACAAGACCACCTCCAACGGCAACGGCACGACCCCGACGCCGGGGCAGAAGCCCGGCGGGGCCAAGGCGTTCACCGACGCCGAGGCCGTGGCCTGCTCGCTCGAGAACCCCGAGTCCTGTGAGGCGTGCGACTGATGGCCCTCGCCGAATCTCCCTTCGCCGCACCCGACGAACTGGTGGCAGTACCCGCCACCCATCGGGGCAACATCCTCGACCCGGGCTTCGACCTGACGCTGCGCCCCATGCGCTATCCGGTGTTCTACGAGATGTACCGGGACGCCATCAAGAACACCTGGACCGTCGACGAGATCGACTTCTCGGACGACATCCCCGACCTCGACCGCAAGCTCTCCCCCGCCGAAAAGCACCTCGTGAACCGGCTGGTGGCGTTCTTCGCAACGGGCGACTCGATCGTCGCCAACAACCTGGTGCTCAACCTCTACCAGCACATCAATGCCCCCGAGGCGAGGATGTACCTGTCGCGCCAACTCTACGAAGAGGCCCTGCACGTCCAGTTCTACCTGACGTTGCTCGACAACTACATCCCCGACATGGCCGAGCGCGAGGCCGCCTTCGCTGCGATCCACAACATCCCGTCGATCCGCAAGAAGGGCGACTTCTGCTTCAAGTGGATGGGCTCGGTGGACAATCTCGGCGACCTCGACACCGACGACAAGCGCCGGGCGTTCCTGCTGAACCTGATCTGCTTCGCTGCCTGCATCGAGGGGCTGTTCTTCTTCGGGGCCTTCGCCTACGTCTACTTCCTGCGCTCGAAGGGACTGCTCAACGGCCTGGCGGCCGGCACCAACTGGGTGTTTCGCGACGAGTCGTGCCACATGAACTTCGCCTTCGAGGTCATCAACACGGTGCGGGCCGAGCAGCCCGAGTTGTTCGACGACCGCCTGGCCGAGCAGATCACCGAGATGATCAGCGAGGCCGTCGAGTGCGAGCTGCAGTTCGCCGAGGACCTGCTGAGCCAGGGCGTGTCGGGCATGTCCACGGCCGACACCCGCGAGTACCTCCAGTTCGTCGCCGACCAGCGCCTCGCCCAACTGGGGCTGCGCCCGAAGTACGGCTCGAACAACCCGTTCGGGTTCATGGAACTCCAGGATGTCCAGGAGCTCACCAACTTCTTCGAGCGCACGGTCGTCGCCTACCAGGTCGGCGTCGAGGGCGACGTCGCCTTCGACGAGGACTTCTAGGCCCGGCCCCCACAACCGAGTTCCCTTCCCGGTCCCCCCGGACCGGGTCCCCAGACGAGGTCCCCGCAAGGGGGCTTCGTCGCGTGTGGGGGTCGGCTACCCGGTCTCGTCGGGCTCCTCGGAACCGCCGCCGCGGTTGCGGAGGGCGAGGGCGGCTGCTCCCGCCGCCAGGACCGCTGCTGCGCCGATGCCGATGACGAGGCCCGAACCGCCGCCGTCCGAGGCTGCGGCGGTCGTCTCGGCGGCCCTGGCCAGCGTCGTCACGGGCGCCTGGGTGGTGGTCGGTGCGGCCGTCGTCGTTGTCGGTGCGGCCGTCGTCGTTGTCGGTGCGGCCGTCGTCGTTGTCGGTGCAGCCGTCGTCGTTGTCGGTGCAGCCGTCGTCGTGGTCGG